>OUNM010566783.1_pt1 | contig 35270 bp, 36 predicted proteins | sample 1769961 | NCBI WGS metagenome assembly OUNM01 (sample SAMEA3914820, study PRJEB12502) | metagenome | biome: forest; material: soil | place: USA | collected 2012-03-12 | depth 0.3 m | reverse complement strand
TGGCGCGGGGGTTGGCAGAGGCGCAGGTGCGGCTGGGCGAGCCGGCTGCGGTTGCTGCGCTGCCGGCGGCGGCAAGGTCGGCCGCGCTGGGGCTGGCTGGACAGGAGCCGCGGTCGGAGGAGGGGCGGGCCGGGTTTGCGGCGCTTCCGGCGCGGCGGGACGCGGCGCGGGTTGAGCGGCCGGCGGAGCCACGGGCCGCGGAGGAGCTTGCGGTGTTGGAGCAGGAGCCGTTGGAACGGGACGGATCTGCGGGGCTTCCGGAGCAGCGGGACGTGGCGCGGGCTGCGCCGCCGGTGGGGCAACCGGGGCGGGGCGTGGTGGCTGTGTCGCGGGCGGCGGGGCTACCGGGTGCGGCTGCGCGCCGGGAGGCGGTCCGCCAGGCGCATGCGGTGCTTGCTGCGACGGCTGGCCGGGAGCCGGACGATGCTCGCCTGGCCGGCCGGGCTGCTGGTCCTGAGGGGCGGCCTGTGCCAGCACGGCGCCGCCAACCTGCGCCTGAACCGGCATCGCCTGCGACAGAATCAGGCCGGGCAAAACCGTGCCGATGAGAAGCCATTCCTTGGTTTTTGTCATAAAGATCGCTTTTCTGCTTGTGGAATCAATGGCATGGAAGCTTTCGCCCATACCTCGATGCATGTTTCCGACATTGATCAGAATGGCGTTCGCAAGCTGAACGCTTGCTGAGCGCCCCGTTCAGCTTGTCGCAGACTTGGACGTCAGATGTATGGCCGTATCGGCTCCTCCGGCACGCTCCAATTGGCGATTTCGGCGAGCTTTACCTCGTCGATGATCTCGAAACGGCGGTCCTGCCAGCGCACGACACCCATCGTGCTCAATCGCTTCAGCGTCTTGTTGGTGTGAACGAGCGAGAGGCCGAGCGTATCAGCAATGTGCTGCTGCGTGAGAGGCAGCGCGAGCGCGCCGCCCTTGGTCATCTTTCGGGCCTTGGCGCGCGCGAAGATGAAGGACAGAAGATAGGCCAGCCGTTCCAGCGCCGTGCGGCGGCCGACGCTGAGCAGATGCTCGTCGAGCGTCTGTTCCTCGCGCGCGGCAAGCCAGGTCACGTCATAGGCGAGGTTCGGATGGTTCGAGTAGAGATCCCAAAGCCGGTCGCGCTCGAACACGCAAAGCAGCATCGTGGAGAGCGCTTCGACCGAGTGGCCCATTTCCTTCAGTACCGAGCCTTGCAGGCCGATGAAATCGCCGGGCAGGACGATATTGAGGATTTGGCGGCGACCATCCTCGAGCGTCTTGTAGCGAAATCCCCAGCCTGAGAGCACGGTGTAGAGATGCGCACTGTTGCTGCCCTCGGTCAGCACGGTCGCGCCCGCTTCCGCCACCAACTCCCCTCGCTTGAAGCTGTTGATGAACTTCAATTCCTCGGGCGAAAAATTGCGAAAAACCTCAAGGGTTCGCAAAGGGCAGTCCTGACAGGGATATTTCCGGCTGATGTTGCCAGAGGACACGGCGGCTCCTGGAATTTTTATGGCCATAAAAAACGTCGTGCTCCGTGAATTGTTCCCGGACATGATGCTGATTAGCCGTCGCTATGTCTTTGTTAAAAGACATAGTTCTCCGCGACATCCAGAAGAAGCGCCGATCGGCGATGGAGATGGCGCATGTCTCAGGCCGCGATTCTGACTACCGAGCGTCCACAGCGCTTATGCGCGACGGAGACGACGATATTGTCGAGTGAACTGGCGATATTGATGGGCGGCAAGCAAGCGCTTGTCGTCGAACCGCAGATTCCAATCGCGCTTGAAATCCAGGAGCTGCTGCTCGATCACGGCGCGACCGATGTCCGCATCGCTGCATCGCTGCTTGAGGCGCGGCGGCTGCTCGCAAATGGCTTCAAGCCCCATCTCGCCGTAATCGATCTCGCACGTTTCGATGCCGATGCCCGCGATCTCGTCGATTTCCTGCAAGGTGCCCAGGCGGCCGTGGTGGTGACCATGGCGAGCTCGAACGGGCGCAGCCAGGAGGAGAAGGGGCGTCACATCGTGGTGACGAAACCCTATTTCGAATCTGAATTGAAGGATGCGCTGGTCAAAGCGCTGCGTGGCGGCGAGGCTGACAAAGCGTGATGCAGCTCATGGTTTTGTGAGCATGTTTGCTCTGGTTCGGATAGAAGATATCCAGCGCCAAAGGATCGGAACCCCTCCTACGGGTGCGCGTTATTTGGCGCGCCCCTAGGCTGTGATCCTGGGCTATGATCAGCAGGATATCGATGACCCGCTTCCTCATCCATCACGCCACCACCTATCGCTACGCCCAGCCGGTCGTCTTCGGACCGCATCGGCTGATGCTGCGGCCGCGCGACAGTCACGACCTGCGCATGCTCGACGCCACCTTGATGGTCTCGCCCAGTGCGGTGCTGCGCTGGTCCTACGATGTGTTCGGCAACTCGGTCGCACAGGCGACTTTCGAGAACATGGCCAACGAACTGACCGTGGTCAGCGATCTCCATGTCGAGCGTTATTCGGCCGAGGAAGCGCAGCTTGGCATGATCGCGCCCGAAGCGGCGCATTACCCCTTCGTCTATTCGCCGAGCGACCGGATCGACCTCGGGGGCACCGATCAGTGCCACTATCCTGATCCGAGGGAGCAGTTGACGGGATATGCCCGCAGCTTTCTCTCCGACCAGCCGGCCGACACGCTTGCACTTCTGACGACCATCAACTCCGCCATCAATCGGGACATCACCTATTCGGTTCGCTACGACGAAGGCACGCAGGCGCCGCTCGATACATTGCAGATGCGCAGCGGCTCTTGCCGCGACCTCGCCATGCTGATGGTCGAGACGGTGCGCTGCCTGGGGCTCGGCGCGCGTTTCGTGACGGGATACCTTTACGACGCTGCGCTGGACGGCGGCCCCGGCGGGACGGTAGGCGCGGGGCAAACCCATGCCTGGCTCGAAATCTATGTGCCGGGCGCGGGCTGGATCGAATTCGATCCGACCAATAACAGCATCAACAGCCCGGACCTGATCCGCGTGGCGGTGACGCGAGACGCCGCGCAGGCCATCCCGCTGACCGGAAGCTTCAACGGACAGACCAATGACTTTCTGGGAATGGAAGTCGTGGTGACGGTGCGCAAGGACGTCGCGCTGGCCGCCTGAGCAGGCCACGAAGCAGCAGGAACAACGGGTCTCGCCTGGCGTTGACCGGAAGCAGGGCGCTCTTGCGAACGCCCGCGCCTTCGCACGCATAGGAGATGCCCATGAAAAGGATCATCGCACTCGTGCCGGTCGGCGCGGCGATTATTGCAACCGTCGCTTTCGCGCAAACTCCTCCGCCAGCGGCGCCCTCCCAAGCTGTGCCGAAAACCGTAAGCGACGAGACTGCCAAGGCGCCCCCGCCGCCCGCGCTGACCGACGCCAAGACAGGCACGATGTATGTCTCTGAAAACGCGCAGGATCTGATGTCGTCGAAAATGGTCGGCGCCAAGGTCAGCACGCCGAACGACGAAACGGTCGGGGAGGTCGCCGACCTGATGCTCAGCCAGGATGGCACGCTGCGCGCGGTGGTGATCAGCGTCGGCGGCGTGCTTGGTGTCGGCTCGCGCTATGTCGCCGTTGCGCCAGGCGCATTGAAGGTGTCGCGGGCGGACGACAAATCCATCAAGGTCGTTCTCCAGGCCTCCAAGAATGATCTCACGACGGCGCCCGAGTTCAAATATCAGGGCAAGGACACCTGATCGCCGCAGGCGCGATGACGCCGATGTGATCGCCGCCTTATCAGCCGCAATGCGCGGACTGGAACCTTCGGGGGCGGCATCCGTTTCTATGACAGTCCAGTGAAGCTGCCGAGGCAAAGCATCTTGCCTGCCCGGGGCTCGAGGGGCCGATCCCCAAGGGAAAGGAACCGATTGATGACAAATGCAGCTACGATCGCCTTGCGCGCGCTCGTTTTCCCGGTGGCCTTCGCCGCCATCCTGTCCTGTGTCCAGTTGCGTATCGAGGCGGCCCAGCATGCGCCAGAAATGGTTGCCGCGGCCAAGGGTGCCGTCAGCGAGTTCACCAGCCACGTGGCTCAGGCCGCAACCTCGATCTTCGATAATGGCAAGGGTCGCATCACCGTCGCCTCTCGCTGAGGCAGGTCGTTTTTTCTGACGAGCCGGGAACCAAATCCGTTTTCGTCGGTTTCATAAGCGGAACTCCGAAACTCTCCCCCCGCTCTTTCGGGTTCCAGACCCCCAAATCGGCCGTCAGCCTTGTGCTGGCGGCCTCTTTTTTGTGGCTGGCCGCAGCAAGACATGCGTCGCGCGGCAAAGCCGCTACCCTTGCGAAATCCGGCATGGGAGTTCAGGCGCGACTCGGCGGCGGCTGAAAGAGTTATCGAGGTTGGTTTTGCGCCTGACCGGCTTACTTCCCGAAGGTACGCCCGGCAAGCGCGCCCAGCGCAACGATCATGGCAAGTGCGCCGATGCCCACCTTCGGCTTCTGGAGCAGGGCCCCAGCGGCGATCGGCGCAGCCATCAGCGCGCGCGTTAGCGCGGCCCGCTTTCTGGCGCGATAGGACATATATTGCGCGATGCCGATCAGGATGCCGGCGAAGACCAGCAGGCTGACGCCGAGGATCAGGTCGGCGTAGAGCGGTCCTTGCGCCTGCGCGATCACGCGATGCAGCGCCGCGAAACCGAAGCCGATCGCGCCAAGCACGCCCAGGCCCGCCACCCCATAGATCGCCGCGAGCCGGATGTTCAGGCGCAACGATGCGCGCAGCTCTGTACCAAGTAAGGCGGCGATAGGGGTTATCAACGACATGATTGGTCCTTCGGAGCGGCGCTGAAAGCAGATGGCAGGCAGGCGTTGGTCCGGCCATCGCGAGTGCGATCGATAACTGCCGGGAGGCTGAATTGTTCCAGCGACCGCAACGGCTTGTCGCGTCAGGCGGGGTCGCGGGGCAGGGCAATCCGCAGGAATATTTGCGGTTCTGGCGCCTGCGCCAGGGCCGCTTCGGCCTGCTGGATCAGGCCGAGCAGCAACTTGCCCGCCGGCCGCTTCGCAACCGCGATATCGGTGGAGAAGGTGAGTTGGCGCTCGCCTTGCTCGTCGCGCGCTCCCTCGATCGTGATGGTCAGCTTCTCATGCGCGCCAAGCAGTTCGACGAGCACTTCGACGATGATCAGGCCGAGCGGCGTCACCAGGTCGATCTGGCTGCGCATGTGAAGTTCGAAATGCGAACGCACCGTTTGTGTATGGTTGCGCAGCAAAGCGGCGACATTAGCCGAGACGGATTCCAGATAATCGTCGATCGGCGCATCCTTCAATTCGCCATCCGCCAGGGCGAGCCTGTAGGCGGTGGAGAGCGCGTTCACCCGGCATTCCGTGATCAGCAAAGCTCGCCGGGCCGCTCCGCTTTCGCTGCGCTTGGCCAGGCCCAGATAGCTTTGCACGATTTGCAGGCTGTTCTTCACGCGATGATGCAATTCGCGGGAGAGGTGCTGGTTGCGGGCGAGTGCTTCCTCCAGCGAGCGCTCGCGGTCGGCCTGCCGGTCGAGCATCAGGTTGAAGCTTTTGCCGACATCCCTGAGTTCGCTCGGCATGGCCTCGCTTTCGGGCGCACGCGCGGCATGGTTCGCCGCCGAGAGCCGGGCAGCTTCGGCCAGCCCGTTCGTCCAGCGCAGGACGTGCAGGCGGATCATCCGGGTATAGGCAAGCCAGAGGATCAGAAGCGTCGCGAGCGGCGCGATCAGGAAGGCGAGGAATTGCTGCTGGATCGCACGTTCCGTGTCGGACTTGAAGCCGACGAGGAAGGGGATGTTCGCGCCGGCTACGGAACTGCGGATGTAGGTGCGGTGCTCGCCGTCGCGTGCAGTGAGATCGACCGGCTGTTCCTCGGGCATTTCACGCAAGGCGGAAGCCGGAAGCCAATTGGTATTGGCTTCTTCCATCCCCTGAAGCAGAAGCGGCGCATCGTCCTTGCCGAACACCGCCACCGTGCTGTCGCGCGCTGTCCTGAACTCGTCCATGATCAGGCCGAACCGAACCGGATCGACCGCAAGTTCGCCGACGATAGCCCCGTTCGGCGTCTTGTCTTCGATCTTGACGACGAAATAGTTCGAAGTCCCAGCCCGCCCTGAATCAAACCATGCGGTTCCCGTGTAACCCGGCATGGTTTCCTTTGGAGGCGCGCCTTTGCCGACCTGATCGAACAGGGCGAATATCGCCTGCGCATCGGTGGCGTGGCTATCTTTGACGGCCGAGCAAACCATGCCATCGCCCCGCTTGACCCTGACAGCCACGGAGCCAGGACTGGCGGCAATGCTGCGGGCGAAAATCCGATTGCAGCTTTCTGGGGTGCCGTCGCTGAGGTCGGCGGCTGCGGCAAGCGTGGTCAACACGCGACGGCTGGCCGCGAGCCCGATGCGCAGTTGCGCGCCGACATTGGTGACGACGGAGCTCTCCGAAGTCTGCAGCGCCCTCAAGGCCGTATCATAGGTCGTCCTGGCGCCGATCGAGATGAAAGCGGCGAGCGGCGCCAGGATAACGAGGATCATGGCCAGCAGGCGGAGTTGCAGGGTACTCAACATCCCGGCCACTGAGATTTAATCCTTATTAGTTCGCGCCGCCGAAACCACCTGCCAGAATGGCGACGCTTTTTCGATCCGGACCTATCTCCTCTACGCCGGAAATGGCGAGTAGTTCCGCAAGCTTGACACGCGCCCGGTTGACGCGGCTCTTGATCGTGCCGATCGCGACGCCGCAAATCTCGGCGGCTTCCTCATAGGACAGGCCCGATGCCCCGACCATGATCAGCACCTCGCGCTGGTCCTCGGGCAATTGCGCAAGCGCCTTGCGGAAATCGACGAGATCCATATGGCCTTCCTGCGCGCCATGGGTGGCGAGGCGTTCGGCATAGATGCCGTCGCTGTCCTGCACTTCCCGGCCGCGCTTGCGGTAGAGCGAATAATAAGTGTTGCGCAGAATGGTGAAGAGCCAGGCGCGCATGCTGGTGCCTTCCTGGAACTTGTCCCAGTTGGCCCAAGCCTTCACCAGCGTATCCTGCACCAGGTCGTCTGCTGTCTGCATCGAGCCCGAGACCGAAGCGGCAAAGGCGCGCAGGTTCGGGATTTCCTTGAGCAAGCTTTCGCGGAAAGTCGGCGTCATTGGCCGAGCCCCGTTTCCTTGGCCTCAAGTTGGGCAAGCAGCAGCATCAATGTATCGGGTATCGGGGCCTGCACGAGATCGTCGTAATGGGCTTTCAGATGATGGCCGATGACCGCCTGGATCGCGGGCGCGAGCTCGACATCGTCATCGCGCTCGACAGGCGTCCCCAGCGAGGCCTGTTGTTCCCCATTATTCATGCTTATCTCTCCAACGCGCAGCAAGCTCAGCCGTCTTGTTCCAGCTTCGTTGAGCCGGAAAACACCCCAAGATCGACTAAACAGAAGCAAAAGGAAAAGGTTCCGTGCAATTTCAAAAATAAATCTGTGGTTTGAAGAGCAGAGTTTTGCTTCACTCCCGGCCTTGTGAAACAGGGAATAAGACATGACAATCGCCAAGGATATTGCTCCGCACTTGCCGTACCTGCGCCGGTTCGCCCGTGCTCTCAGCGGCACGCAGAGCAGCGGCGACGCCTATGTGGTCGCAACGCTCGAGGCGCTGGTCGCCAATCCCGCCATCTTCCCAAAGGACCTGACGCCGCGCGTCGGCCTTTATCGACTCTTCGCCTCGCTGTGGTCTTCCGTTCCGTTGAACGTGCAGGTTTCGGAGCAGCCGCGCCCGCAGCATCTCGCCGAGCATAATCTCGAAGGCCTGACGCCGCTGCCGCGCCAGGCGTTTCTGCTCAAGACGGTCGAGGGTTTCTCGCTCGACGACGTCGCGACGATCATGAACATGCCGAAGGAGGAAGCCTCGCGGCTGCTCGGCGTCGCCGGCAAGGAGATCGCCGATCAGGTCGCGACCGATGTGCTGATCATCGAGGATGAGCCGGTCATCGCGCTCGATCTCGAATCGCTCGTCACCGAGATCGGCCACCGCGTCACGGGGATCGCCCGCACGCACAAGGAAGCGGTCGCGCTGGTGCATGAAAAGACGCCGGGACTGATCCTGGCCGATATCCAGCTCGCCGATGGCAGCTCCGGCCTCGATGCGGTCAACGAAATCCTGACCGAGTTCGACCTGCCGATCATCTTCATCACCGCTTATCCGGAGCGGCTGTTGACCGGTGAGAAGCCGGAGCCGGCCTTCCTGATCACCAAGCCATTCCAGACCGATATCGTGAAGGCGACGGTCAGCCAGGCGCTGTTCTTCGATCACAGGGCGTCGCGCCGCGCCGCTTGAGCGCAATCTCAAAGCTCAAAACAAAACAGGCTCGCCGAGGCGAGCCTGTTTTTTATTACGTGCTTTGTTCTCTAGACGCGGCCGCGGCGAACCACGCCGGCGAGCGCCGAGATGACGAAGAGCACAAGCGCCACGCCGAAGACGATCTGCGCGGCGGACATCGCGGTTCCCGCCAGACCACCGAACCCGAGGGCGGCGGCGACGAGAGCGATAACCAGGAATGTGAGGGCCCAACCGAACATGATCGGTCTCCTATTGATTGCAGAGACTTGAAGAACGCTCAAGGCAAGTGGATGTTCCCGAGGCTAAGCATACTGCCATGGAGCGGACACCTGCGGTCAGCCAATGGAACATTGCAGTCAAGGCCGGGTTTGTTGAACGCAATCCCGCTTTTACTTGGAGCCAGAGATGTCCATTGGAACCATCCTGATCATCATTCTCGTTCTCGCGCTCCTTGGAGCGTTGCCGACCTGGCCCTATAGCGGCGGCTGGGGTTATGGCCCTTCCGGCGGTCTTGGCCTTGTCGTCGTCATCCTGCTCATCCTCGTCCTTATGGGCCGAATATAAAGTTCGGCAGCGCCAATAAAAAAGCCCCGGTTTTGCCGGGGCTTTTTCTTTTGGAGAGGGGGATGGCTTAGTCGCTACGGCGGCTGAGCGCGCCCATCAGCAGGCCAACCGCGCCCGCGATCATGATCGCGGTCCAAGGATTGCGGCCGATATGGCCCTCGAGTTCGGCACTGGCGCCGCTCAGCCGATCCTGAGCATCGGCCGCCATCGTGCGGCCATGCTTGGCAAGACGGTCGGCGGTACCCGACAAAGCGTCGCCTACGTCACCCATCGCCGACTGTACGCGCGCATTGGCAACGTCGGCCTGCGTCCTGGCGACTTTTGCGACTTGGTCGGCCAGGCTGGCGATGTCGCCGCGAATACTGTCGAATACCTTGGTAAGCTCGCTCGAATCCATGTCGCTGAGTTTCGTCGCCATATCTGGGGTCCTTTCGCTTTGCGAGGCTGCACGGAAGCCGACGGCATCCGTCTCGGGCAATCAACGCGTCAGGAAGGCTGGAGTTCCGGCTTTAGATCAGCCGCTGATCGAGAAGCTCAGCGTCGCGGCAAGGCCCGGATTGCGCTGCTTGTACTCGACGTCGCCGGCGATCTTCGCCGCCATCGCGCGGACGATCATCTGGCCAAGGCCGGTGCCGTGCGGCTTCTGATCGACGAAGCCGACGCCTTCGTCTTCGACCGTAAGCTGCGCCCGCGTCTCGTCGATCCGGCGGAGAATAATGCGGATCGGGCCGGTGCCCTGCGGATAGGCATATTTGAAGGCGTTGATCACCAGTTCGGTCACTATCATGCCGAGCGCGACGGCATGATCGGCTCCGACCTCGACGCGCTCGGTCTGCAAGGTCAACTGGTCGCCCGCCCCCTGGCGCTCCGATGATCGGCTGAGATCGCCGAGCAAGCCTTCCAGATAATCGTCGAGCGGGACGGTCTGGATATTCTCGGTGCTGAACAGGCGCCGATGCACCTGCGCCACCGCCATGACGCGACTATTAGCTTCGCTCAGCGCCGTCTTCACGTCGGGATGGGCGGCCGAGGCCGCATGCAGATGCAGGAAGGAAGCGACGAGCTGGAGACTGTTGCCGACGCGATGATTGACCTCGCGCAACAGGAGCTCGCGTTCTTTCGCGAGCGCCTCGAATCGATCACGAGATTCAAGTAGTTCCTGGTCGGCCTGTTCCTTCTCGCGACGCAGCCTGACTGCCTCCATCGCGGCCATGGCCGCGGCATGGAGAAGGGGAGGGAATTCGCCAGCGATATCCTTGACGACATAGTCGGCGGCGCCAGCCTTCAGAGCCGCGACCGCGACCTTGCCCTCGCTGGTGCCGGTTGCGTAGATCACTGGCGGCGGATCGGGAAGCGCGCGGATTTCGGCCAACGTCGCCAGGCCGTCCTGGCCGGGCATGTAGTGATCGAGCACCACGACATCGAAATTCCCCTCGCGAATCGCAGCGATGCCGCTCGCGCCGTCGAGCACATGCTCGACTTCGTAGCCCATGCGGCCGAACTGCTTCTGCAGCAGGCGTCCGAGGCCTGGATCGTCGTCGATATAGAGAAGCTTGATAGGAGCCATCAGTTAACCGGTTCGGGCACCTGAATCACGCTGAAGAACAGGCCAAGCTGCCTGATTGCGCTGGCAAAGCTCTCATAATTCAAGGGCTTGGTGATGTAAACGTTGCAGCCGAGATCGTAGCAGCGCTGGATTTCGCGCTTGTCATCCGTCGTGGTGAGGACGACGACCGGAGCGCGTTTCAGCACCTCGTCTTCCTTGACCCGCTTGAGGATGTCGATGCCCGACATATCGGGCAGGTTGAGGTCGAGCAAAATCAACAGCGGCTGCTGGCGGTCGGCGCCGGTCTGGCTATCCTTGGCGAAAAGATGCTGCAGCGCCGCGGTGCCGTCCGAGAAAGCCACGATCTCGTTGGTGACGCCTGCCCGACGAATGTTCTTCTCGATGAGGCGCGCATGGCCCTCATCGTCCTCGATCATGATGATTTTGACTGCGTTACCCATTACTTCGCTCCACCAACCTCTCGTGGCTTTGCCGGGAGGGCGACCTTGAAAGCGCTGCCTTCTCCCAGCGCGCTGTCTACGCTGATAATGCCGCCCAGCCTGCGCACCAATGCTTTTACATGGGCGAGGCCGATGCCTTCACCCTGACGATCCTGAACGCCGGACCGACGAAAGAGTTCAAAAATTCTCTTGTGATCTTCGGCGGGAATGCCACGGCCGTTGTCCTTTACTTCATACACGATGAAGGAGCCGGACGCCTTGCCTTTTATTTCGATAAGATGGTTTGCACCGTCGCGCCGATACTTCAAGGCATTGTCGACCAGGTTCGAAAAAATCTGCTCGATCGCCAGCCGGTCGCTGGCGATCTGGGGCAGATCGGAGACGCTCACTTCCGCGCCAGCTTCCTGAATCTGATGCGCGGTTGCGGCGATGATCTCGCCTATCACGCTATTCATATCGAGATTTTCGATGGTGAAGCGCCGGCCGCCCTGACGCGACAGGGCGAGGATGGCGTTGATCAGCCGGTCCATCTTGCCGATCGATGATTTGATGAAGCCAAGCGCCTCATCGAAATCCTCGATCAGGACCTGGCGATTCGCTGACTGTACTACCGGCTCGGCTGCTGGGGCAGGCTGTTCCGCCGAGGGAAGAAGGACTGCGGTCAGTTCCTCGCGCAGACGCTCGAGTTCGCTGGTGAAGCCCATGATGTTGACCAGCGGCGCGCGAAGGTCGTGGCTGACGATATAGGCGAAGCGCTGCACCTCCTCATTGGTTTCCGTGAGTTCGGTGGTGCGTTCCTCTACGGTCGTCTCGAGCGATGCATTTGCCTCGATAAGCTGTTGCTGGGCGCGCTCCAGCGCGCGGTGCGCCGTGACATCGCGCCTCGACTGCACGAAACCGGCGAAAGTCAGCGTCACAAGCCCGATGAAGGCAAGGCCGGCAAAGGGCACCACGGTCCATAGCCAGTTATGCCAGGCCAGCGCGACGACATCGGTTGGAGTCTCGATCACGACGAAGAGGGGAAGCTCGCCGATCCGGGCGAGGGCTCCCGTCGGCGTTTCGAACGTCGTTCGACGGATATTCGTTGGAAGCGCTGCATAAGCCGTGAGCAGATTCGGCGACTTCGGTCGCGTCTGCGAATCGTTGACCCACGGATACTGGGCGAGCACTTCGAGGTTATCGGCCCTCACCAGCGAAATGGTGCTGCCCGGCGGCAGCTTGATCCGGCTCCAGTAATTGGAGAAATAGCCGAGGTCGGCGGTAACCGAGACCATGCCATCGAATTCGCCATTCGGCTTGTCCAGGCGCTGCGCCAGCAGGAAGGTCGCGCCACGCGTCACCTTGCCGAGGATGAGATCGCCGACGACGAGGCCTTTTTTGCCGTCCTTGACCTCCTTGAACACCGTGCGGTCGACGGCATTGGAGTCAGGGGTCGGATAGGCGAAACTCGTCAGCCGCAGGACGCCGGTTGGATCATTGAGCCAGATATCCTCGATCTGCGGCAGCGCGTCGGCGGTCAGGCGCATCCGCCGCTGGAGTTCGGTCGCCTTGGCGATGTCATCCCAGCTCATGCCTTGGCGGGCGGTCGAGATGGAATTCAGCGCGATCGACGCGACTTCGAACAGGCGGCCGGCATGGTCCGCCAGGAAGAACGCGGTGTTGCGCAAATCGCGCTGGGCATTGTTTTCAAGGCTCTTCCGTTCCGTCCAGGCGAAATAGCCGGTGACCCCGACGATCAACGCCAGGCCGAGCACGCCTATGAGAAAGAGGATCTGGCCAACGGAAAGCGCACGAATGGGCGGTCGCGTGGCGGGCGGCTCGGTCCGCGGCATTCGTTCCGTGTTTCCTTTTGCGGGCGGCGGGTCGAGCATATGCCGTCCTTGAATGATCCGGCGAGGGATTTGTTCCGATGGAAGGCGGGAGCCTGGGCACCGTTACATCGGCGATCTAGGTCGTCAACCGGGCGGTTTCACCGCCTCCGGATTGACGACGCGGATCGGTTTGCCGTCGAGCCATGCCACGATGTTTTCGAGCGTGCTGCCATAGAATTCGGCGATTGCAGGCTTGGCCGAATAGCCGAGATGCGGTGTCAGAACCGTGTTGCGCATGTCCCGGATAGGATGATCGGCCGGCAGCGGCTCCTTGTCGAAGACGTCGAGGCCGGCGCCGATTCGGCCCGTTGAGAGTTCTTTCAGCAGCGCGGCTTCGTCGATCAACGGCCCGCGAGCTGTATTGATGATGATCGCGCCATCCTTCATCGACTGGAGTTCTGGCGCGCCGACAACGCCGCGCGTTCGATCCGACAGCACGAGATGCAGGGAAACGACATCGGAGGTCCTGAAAAGCTCGTCCTTTTCGACGCGCAAGGCCCCGCTGCCGGCGGCGGTTTCAGGCGTCAGGTTCTCACTCCAGGCGACGACGTCCATCCCGAAGGCCTGACCGAACCGGGCCGTGCGGTTGCCGATCTTGCCGAGCCCGACGACGCCGAGGCGCTTGCCTTCGAGGATGCCGCCAAGCGCGACGCCCTCATGCCAATGTCCGCCACGGATCGCGGCGTCGGCCTGATGGATATTGCGCGTGACTGCCAGCAGCAGGCCGAAGGCAAGTTCGGCCGTGGCGGTGCCGCTATAGGTGCTGCCTGTATTGCAGACCAATACGCCCTGTGCGGTGAAGGCCGGGATATCGAAGGTGCCGGAGCGCGGGCCGGTCATGGCGAAGAGCTTCAGGTTCGGCAGGCGCCGCACCAGCGAAGCGGGGAATGCCGTGCGCTCGCGCATCGGCACGAGAATGTCGAAAGGCGCGAGCGCTTCGGCCGCCGCATCTTCGTTCGCGAATGGCTCGCGTAGCACGGTGATCGTGGTGCGCCCGTCGAGCTTCGCCCAATCGGCGGATGCGAGCGCCACTCCCTGGCTGTCATCGATGAGTGCGATCGAGGGCAGGGGCATGGCGGCGCTCCTTTTGATGATGTGAAGTGAGGTCTAGCCCATGTGGGGGATCAGGTGAAGCCATCAGATCGTTTGAGGCTGACGGCAGCTTGTTTCGCTTATACGATCGCCGCCGAGCAGGCTGCGATACAGGAAATGCTGGATGTCCGATGTGGCGCGAACGGGAATCGTCGATCTCGATACGGAAACGGTCGCGAAGGGGCTGGAGGACGACACGATCCTGATCGTCGATGTGCGCGAGCCGTATGAATTCGCGGCCGGGCATATTCCGGGCGCCGTCTCTCTGCCGCTCTCCGAATTCGATCCTGCCGAAATCCCGACCGATACGGGCAAACGCATCGTGTTTTCCTGCGCGGCCGGCGTTCGGTCGGCCAAGGCGCTGCAAATCGCGCAGGCAGCCGGCCTCGATCTGCATGAACATTATATCGGTGGTTTCAGGGGCTGGACGGCGAGCGGCGGCGACATAGAATAGGCTTCGTGATTTCCCGTCATCCCTTCGTGGTGCGACTCGCCGCCCGGCCTCGTCATGCCACGATTGCGTTCACCTCTTTCCCTGCCTCGTAAAGGTTCTCAGGTCGGAGATAATAGATGCGTCCCATGAAGTTCGGAGTCGGCCAGCCCGTGCGGCGTCTGGAAGACGAACGCCTGATCACCGGCCAAGGCCGCTATACCGATGACCTGCAACCGGAGAAGGTGCTGCATGGCTACGTGCTGCGCTCGCCGCACGCCCATGCCTCGTTCCGGATTTCCGACACTGAGACCGCGCGCACCATCAAGGGCGTGAAGCTGATCCTGACGGCCGCCGATCTTGGCGATCTCGGCGATGTTCCCTGTCAGGCGGCGCTGCCCAATGGCGACGGCACCAAGACGCCGGTGAAGGACATCCCGCTGCTTTGCAAGGACGAGGTGAAGCATGTCGGCGACGCCGTCGCCTTCATCGTCGCCGAGAGCGTGCAGGTGGCGCGCGATGCGGCCGAAGCGATCGTCATCGACTGGAACGTGCTGCCGGCGGTCTCCGAGACTGTCGCGGCGCTAGATCCGAAAGCGGCGCAGGTCTGGTCGGATATCAAGGGCAACGTCTCCTTCGACACCGCGATGGGCGACAAGGCGGCCGTCGATGCGATTTTCGCTTCAGCCTTCAAGACGGTGAAGCTGACCATCGACAATAATCGCCTGATCACCAACTACATGGAAACGCGCGGCGTTCTGGCGGAATACGATGCGCCGTCGAAGGAGTTGACGCTGACGCTGACCAGCCAGGGCGTGCATGGCGTGCGCGACACCTTGGCGGCCGTGCTGAAGATCAAGCCTGAGAAGCTGCGCGTGATGACGCCGGATGTCGGCGGCGGCTTCGGCACCAAGAGCTTCGCCTATCGCGAATATGCGCTGGCCGGCGAAGCCGCACGAAAGCTGAAGCGGCCGGTGAAATGGTATGCCGACCGGTCGGACCATTTCGTTTCCTGCGCGCACGGCCGCGACAATGTGACGATTGCCGAGGCAGCGCTGGACAAGAGCGGCAAGTTTCTGGCCATGCGCTTCGACTGGATGGGCAATATCGGCGCCTATATGTCGCAATACGGGCCCTATATCCATTATCTCGGCGCGACCATGGTCACCGGCGTCTACGCGACCAAGGCGATCTATGTGCGTGTGCGCGGCGTCTTCACCAATACGGTGCCGGTCGACGCCTATCGCGGCGCGGGCCGCCCTGAAGCTGCCTATACGCTGGAGCGGCTGGTCGATTACGCGGCGCGCGAAATGGGCATGAAGCCGGATGCGATCCGCCGGAAGAACTTCATCAAGCCCTCGGAGATGCCCTACAAGACGATCGTCGGCGACCGCACATACGACGTCGGCGATTTCGACGGGCATATGACGCAGGCGATCGCGGTTTCCGACTGGAATGGCTTTGCCAAGCGGCTCGCTGAATCGAAGAAGGCCGGCAAGCTGCGCGGCATTGGGCTGGCAACCTATATCGAATGCACGGCCTGGGGCAGCGGCGAATCCGTCAAGATGCATCTCGACGAGGATGGCGGCGCGACGCTCTACTCGGGCACGCAATCGAACGGGCAGGGCCATGCGACGGCTTACGCGCAGTTCGCCTCGCAGGTGCTTGATATCTCTCCGGAAATGATCCGCGTGATCCAGGGTGACACCAAGGCGGTTGCGACCGGCCACGGCACCGGTGGTTCGCGCTCGATCCCTGTTGGTGGCGTGTCTGCCTATACCTCGGCGACCAATCTGGCGGAGAAGTTGAAGAAACTCGCCGCCGACAAGCTTGAAGCTGGCACGGCCGATCTCGAGCTTTCCGCCGGCTCCGTGCGCGTCGTTGGCACGGATCGCAAGGTGACCTTCGCGGAACTCGCCAAGCAGGGCGGAAAGGAAGCGGTCACGGCGGAAGGCGAATTCACGCCGCCGAATGCCACCTATCCGAACGGCACCCATGTCGCGGAGCTGGAAATCGATCCGGCGACCGGCGTGGTCGAAATCCAGCGCTACACGATCTGCGACGATTTCGGCACGACGGTGAACCCGATGCTGCTTGCCGGCCAGGTGCATGGCGGCGTGGTGCAGGGCATCGGCCAGGCGCTGATGGAGCGCACCGTTTATGACGCCGACGGCCAGCTCGTCTCGGCCAGCTTCATGGATTACGCCATGCCGCGCGCCGACAGTGTGCCGGGCTTCCATTTCGAGACGAAGAACGTGCCCTCGACTACCAATCCGCTCGGCATAAAGGGCGCGGGTGAAGCTGGCTCGATCGGCTCTTGCCCGGCGGTGATCAATGCTGTGGTCGATGCGCTCGACCGGGCCAAGGGCGTGCGGCATGTGAATATGCCAGCGACGCCGGAAGTGCTGTGGAAGGCAATCCACGAAGCGGCTTGATAAGCAGCTAGCAAATAAGAGCCTGTAATCCTCCTCCTTGATGGGGGAGGTGTCAGCGAAGCTGACGGAGGGGGTGGATGCCCGCCATTTGAAAACCTTGGCGCTGCCACCCCATTCGGTCCTCCGGACCACCTTCCTCATCCAGGGGAAGGATCAATCTGCCAACATGCCCAAGATTTGTTCACACGAACGTGTGGCAAGTGTCATTGGCGTTGCGCGATTTTCTGGAATGATACTAAATCGTTGACGGCGCTTCAGCCGATCGATTTGGAGAGAATCGCATGATCCGTCCGTTGCTTGTTGCCGGCATTCTCGCGCTGGGTGTGACTGCCGTTCTGGCTGACAGCGCGGCCATTGGCCAGCGCAAGGAAATCCTCAAGGGCTTTGGCGCTGCGACGCGCGATCCGGGCCGCATGCTGCGCGGTGAAGCGCCGTTCGATCTCGAAAAGGTGCAGGCTACGCTGAAGACGATCGCCGATGGCGCGGCCAAGCTTCCCTCGCTCTTCCCCGATGATTCCAAGGAAGGCGACACCAAGGCGCTGCCGATCATCTGGACCGAGAAGGACAAGTTCGTCGCGATCTACGCCAAGCTTGGCAGCGACGCGACGGCCGCGATGGCTTCGATCAAGGACGAAGCGAGTTTCAAGGCCGAGATTCCGAAGGTGTTTGCCAATTGCGGCACTTGCCACCAGACCTACCGCGCCAAATAGGCTGACGCCTGATGGCCGCTGCTGACATGGCGACGCCTGCGCCGAAATCGGTGCGGGCGTGGGATTTGCCGACGCGCCTGTTTCACTGGCTGCTGGTGACGCTGGTCTTCTGCGCCTGGTTCAGCCGCAAATTCGCCGCCAGCTTTGGTGACGACACGCTGCTCTGGCACCGCTGGAATGGCTACGCCATCCTCGTGCTGCTGGTGTTTCGCTTCATCTGGGGCTTTGCCGGCTCGTCCACCTCGCGGTTTTCGGCCTTCATCCGCTGGCCCTGGGTGGCGCTCGGCTATCTGCGCGATCTCGTCACGGGCAAGGACCGGCATTATCTTGGCCATAATCCGCTCGGTTCCTGGATGATCGTCGCGCTGATGCTCGCGGTCACCGTGCAGGCCGGGCTTGGCCTTTTCATGATGGATGATGACGGCAATCTTGCTGGGCCGCTGAAGCGGATCATTTCGGATGATGCGGCGATCACGCTCGGTCACCGCCATATCCAGTGGTTCAACGTCATCCTCGCGCTGGTCGCGATACACATCGTCGCTAACAGCGCCTATGCGATCTTCAAGCGTGATCCGCTGATCAAGGCGATGGTGACAGGCAGGAAGCCGGCCGAGAGCTACCTGGACCAGCAGGAGGCCGTGGTTACGCCGAACGCCAATCTCAAGGCGCTCGGGTGCCTGATCGCCGCGATCGTCATCGTTTTCGGCGGCGTGATCGCTCTCGGCGGCCGGTTCTGAAAGCATATCGATTTTACTCGGAGCCACTTTCCTCGTGTCTCGCACTTGATGCGGGGCCCATAACCGCCGCGTTATTCGAATAAACCTGTGTTTATGGGCCCCGGATCAAGTCCGGGGCACGCGCTTTGACCGACGCTCAGGATCACTCGCCCGGAACAGGCGCTTCGAACCTCTGCGCCGTTTTCCAACGATCGAGCGCGACAGAGCCAAGCCAGATCACGAAACCTGCCAGCGCCAGCAAACTGCCAACCCATCCGGTGGAGGTCCAGCCATAGCCAGCGGCGATCGCCATGCCACCGAGCAGGGGGCCGAGTGCATTGGCGGTGTTGAAGGCGGAGTGATTAAGCGCGGCGGGCAGCGCCTGCGCATCGCCCGAAACATCCATCAATCGTGTCTGCAAGACCGTGCCAAGCGCACCGCCGCAGCCGATCAGGAAGACGTCCAGCGTGACGGCCCAGATATTGGTCGCTGCCAGCGGGTAGAAGGCCAAAGCTGCCGCCGTGAAGAGCAGCAGCACGCCGGCAGTCGGCATCAACGCGCGGTCGGCGAAGCGCGGCGCGACGAGGTTGCCGATGGTCAGTCCGATGCCGAAAGCTGCCAGCACGAGCGGCACGGCATGGTCGGAAACCTGCGTCACCGCCATCAGCGTGTCCGCGAGATACGTGTAGACCGAGAAAAGTCCGCCGAAGCCGATCGCTCCGATGGCGAGCGTCAGCCAGACCTGCGGGATCGCCAGCGCCTTCAGTTCACGCGCTGGGCTGGAAAGCGGATCGGGAACATCGCGCGGCGCGAATATCCCAACCAGCGTCGAGGCCGACAGCGCGCAGGCGGCGACCAACGCGAAGCTCCAGCGCCAGCCGACCGCCTGGCCGAGCCAACTTGCCATGGGAACGCCGATGATCGTCGCGACCGTCAGTCCGAGAAAAACCTGACCGACCGCCTGCGTGCGCTTGTTTGTCGGCACCAACGAAGCGGCGACGACCGAGGCGAGGCCGAAATAAGCGCCGTGCGGCAGGCCGCTGAGGAAGCGCAGCGCCAGCATCGTGTTGTAGGAGGGGGCCAGCCCGGTCAGGCCATTGCACAGGGCGAAGAGCGCCATCAAGGCGATGAGCTGGCTGCGACGAGAAGCACGTGCGCCGAGCACGGCAATGAGCGGGGCGCCGATGACGACGCCGAGTGCATAGGCGCTGATCACGTGCCCGGCTACGGGCGCGGCGATGCCGAGATCGGCCGCGAAATAGGGCAGCAGGCTCATCGTCGCGAATTCGGTGGTGCCGATGGCGAAGGCGCCGATCGCCAGCGCGAAAATGACTGGGCCCGGCCGCCGGGGCTGCTTGAAATCAACGGATGTCAAAATGAACTCCAGGCCGCAAAACTATGGCGCGCCGGTTATCTATCCGGCGAGGCGAGAAATGCCGTTCCGAGGGTTCCGCCCGTGCCGGCCGTCTGGTGCGGCCGTCATCGTAATATTCCGTGGAAGATTCAGCCGCGCGATGCGGCTAGCGTCATGATCTTGCCGGGCAGGGCATTTGTGAAGTCGCAATGCAGCATGCCGGCCATGCGTGGCCGATTATTCCATCACCGCCGCTTTAAGGATCACGACCATCGTCGCGTGTGCCGGCGTTTTGCCGATGTTGCGGATTATATGCGTGCGATCGGCACGGTAGCGCAGCGTCTCGCCGGCGCGCGCCTGCTGGATGACGCCGCCGACTTCGACCTCCATCTCGCCTTCAAGCACCGAAAGCGATTCGATCGAGCCGCGTTGGTGAGCGTCGGAATCGAGCACCCCACCCGGATCAGCGTGAAAATCATACCATTGCAACCACTCGACGGTTTTGAGCCAGCCGATGATCGCAAGCCGGCACTTGCCGTCATCCGAGACAAGCAGCGGTGTGTCACCCTTGCTCGATTTCTCGAAGAAGGGCTCTTCGTCCGACTGCACGAGAAAGCGCTCGATCGAGATATCGAGCGCCTGGCTCAGCCGCCAGATGGTAGCGAGCGTCGGGTTGGTCTCGTTGCGCTCGATCTGGCTGATGATCGACTTGGCGACGCCGGATTGCTCCGAAAGCTCCGAAAGCGACAGATTATAGGCCTTGCGCAGGCGCTGGATCGTCTTGCCAAGCTGGCCGGAGAGCGCCACCGCGCCCGCATCCATCTCGCGGGTCTTTTCCCGATCTTGCACGGCCATCGATCGTCGTCGTCCTGTTTCGCAAGCCGAACGAAAGCGTTCGGCTTACCGGACATATTGCCCGAAGAGCCACAGGTTTCAAGGGCGATGGAAGGTGGTCCGCATCAATGCGCGGGACCGGCGAAATGCAGCAGATTGCCATTCGGGTCGACGGCGATGAAATCGAGTGCTCCCCAAGGCTGGCGTGCAAGCTGCTGGTGAAACTGAATTCCCGCGCCCGAGAACTCATTGAAGAGCGTTTCGGCTGCGGCGTCCGTATCGAGCGTAATTGAAACTGCCAGCAGGTCTTCCGCCGCAGCCCTGGCCTTGTCAGTTACCGGCGTATCGACGTGGCGCAGATTGAGCGCCACCCCGTCGCGGACTACCTGCGCATAGAAGGGCGGTTCGCCGTAAGTGAAGGCAGGCTTGAAGCCGAGCTTCTCGAAAAACGCCAAACTCGCCGCGAGATCACAGGTGAAAAGCTGCGGGATGGCGGCGAGAAGCTTTGGCGTCATTCAGGCCTCATAGCCGAAGGGATCGTCGATCGAATGGCTCGGCTCGGTGAACCAGCGCGGACCGGTTTCGGTCATGTAGACATGGTCTTCGAGACGCACGCCGAATTCGCCGTAGATGCAGATCATCGGCTCGATCGAGAAGCACATGCCGGGCGCGAGCGGGGTTTTGTCGCCGCGCACCATATAGGGCTCCTCATGCGTATCGAGGCCGATGCCGTGGCCGGTACGATGCGGCAGGCCGGGCGTCGCGTAATCCGGTCCGAAGCCCGCCGCCGTGATCACGCCGCGTGCGGCGATATCGACGCTCTCGCAAGGCGCGCCAAGTTTCGCGGCATCGAAAGCGGCGAACTGCGCCTTGCGCTCCAGGTTCCATACTTCGCGCTGGCGGTCCGTCGGTTCGCCGAAAACATAGGTCCGGGTCAGGTCGGAGCGATAGCCATGGATATCGCCGACCATATCGACCAGCACCATGTCCCCCTTCTTCAGCGTCTGCGGGTAGGGCACGCCGTGGGGATAGGCGGTCGGCTCGCCGAACAGCACGATGCCGACACCGGAGAAATTCATGCCGAGGCGCTGGTGGGCGGCGATCAGGAACTCCCGCACCTCCGTCGTGGTGACGCCCTCGTACAGGCAGCGCGCGATCGTCTTGTGGACTTCGAGCGTGATGTTCATCGCCCGCTGCATTAGGGCGATTTCGGTCGCCGATTTCAGCATGCGGCAGGCAGCGGTGACGGATTTGCCATTGGTGAAATTGAAGCGATTGCCGGCCTTGCGCATACCGTCAACGGTGAAGAAGGGCGCGGCAGGGTCAATGGCAATGGTGCCCTCGTCGTACCCCATCGAGCGCACCGTATCGATCACCAGGGCGGTTGGGTCCTCATGCTCCTCCCAGACGCGGACATCGTCGCCGAAGCGCAACATGGTGCGGGTCTTCGGCTCCTCGAAAGCAGGGCTGAGATAGGCGATTTCGCCTTCCGCCGGGATCACCGCGCCATGCAGCCGCTCGCTCGGCTTCAGCGTGATGCCGGTGAAATATTGCAGGCCGGTCGAGGTATCCAGATAGAGCGCCTGTAGCCCCTGTTCGCGTAGCGCGGCTTGCGCTTTGGCGACACGCTTCTGCAATTCGGCGCTCTCGATCGGCGGCATATCGCGCGTCTTGGATTCCATCTTCGCGAGTTCTGCGGCAAAGCTCGAGCCGCCAACGCCGATTGTCATGAGCGCAATTCCTTTTTGTTTTAGTGCCTTGTCACCACCAGCGGTGAAAATGATTCAGCGGGCCGTGGCCATGGCCGATGGCGAGCCGGTCGCTGGCCACAATCGCATCCGTCACATAGCTTTTTGCACCCGCGACCGCTTCGCCAAGCGTCTCGCCCTTGGCGAGGCCGGCCGCGATGGCCGAGGATAGCGTGCAACCGCTGCCATGCGTGTTCAAGCTCTGGGCGCGTGGCGCGCTGAAACGCCGCGAGCTGTTGGCGTCGACCAGCAAATCCGCGCTCTCTGCTCCCGAACCATGGCCGCCTTTGATCAGTACGGCGCGTGCGCCCAGGCGGAGCAACTGTTCTGCCTGGCGCTGCATCGTGGCCTCGTCATCCGCGATCGGAGTTTCAGTCAGCGCTGCCGCTTCCGGCAGGTTGGGGGTGATCAGCAAAGCGAGCGGCATCAGGCGCGATTTCAGTGCTTCAATCGCTTGAGGCGCGAGCAGGCGGTCGCCGCTGGTCGCGACCATCACGGGATCGAGCACGATCTGTTTCTGTTGGTAATGCTCGAGCCTGTCCGCGACGGTGGCGATCACGTCCGGCTGCGAGAGCATGCCGATCTTCACGGCGGTCACGGCAAAATCCGAAAACACGCTGTCGATCTGCTGCGCCACAAAGGCCGGCGGCACATCGTGGATGCCCTGCACACCGAGCGTGTTCTGGGCGGTGAGCGCGGTGATGACGCTCGCACCATAGACGCCGAGCGCCGAAAATGTCTTCAGATCGGCCTGGATGCCGGCGCCGCCGCCCGAATCCGAGCCCGCAATGGTGACGGCGATCGGCGTCATCAGATCGCCCGCGAGGGCGCGACGCTCTGCTGCTTCTCGCGCCGGATGCCGAGCTGCCTCTCGCGCCAGATCACGAAAATGCCCGAGCAGACCACGATGCAGGCGCCGACGATGACGAGGAACTGCGGCAGTTCGCCAAAGAGGAAATAGCCGATGGTCACCGCCCAGATCATGCTCATGTAGTCGAAGGAAGCGATGATCGAGGCGTCTGCGTGGCGGAAGCTTTGCGTCATGGTGATCTGCCCGATGCCACCGAGCAGGCCGATCATGACGAGCAGCACGCCATCATGCAGGTTCGGCATGCCCCAGCGCATCGCGGGCCAGAAGATTCCTGCAATGCCGCTGAACAAGCCAAGCCCAGTGCAGAGCAGCATGAAGTAGAAGACAATCGCCGCCGTGTTCTCGCTGCCGGTCAGCCGGCGCACCTCGATCGTGGCGAAGGCCGAGCAGAAGGCGCCGAACAGGCCAAAAATCACGCCACGCGCTTCGCTGTCGCCGAAGCCGTGCAGAACCACGCCATTGGCGAGATAGGGCCAGAGCATGACGATCACGCCGGCAAGACCGATGAAAACGGCGGTCCAGCGATAGGCGCGGACGGTTTCCTTCAGCACGATTGCCGCGAGGATCACGGTGATCAGGGGCGCGGCATAGCCGATCGCGGTTGCATCCGAGAGCGGCAGCAGGGCGGTGGCCGTGAAGCCGCAGAACATGCCGGTCGAGCCGATCATGCCGCGGCGCATATGGCCGAGCACGTTGTTGGTGCGCGTCGCGGCGCCGAGATCATGCTCGAAGAACAGCCAGATATAGACCGGAACCAGGGCGAAGAGCGACCGGCAGAAGACGACCTGTCCTGTCGGGTAATGCAGCGCGCCCGTCGCTGCGTCTGGCGTGCCGACCAGCTTGATGATGGCGGACATCATCGTGAAGGCGAGCGCCGACAGGATTTTCAGGCCGATGCCCCGCATCATGGAACGCGGGGCTTCCTCCGTCACCGGCGTCACCGCCATCAGGATAATCCTCCGTTGGCGTAAAGCGTCAGAAGTTGGTGGCGAAGGCTCCGCCGTCGATCAGGAAATTCTGCCCGACCATGTAGCCGGCATGGGCGCTGCAGATGAAGGCGCAGAGCTGGCCGAATTCGCGCGGATCGCCGAGGCGCTTGGCCGGTACGCTGGCGATGCGGGCATCGCGCGCCGCTTCAGGCGTCAGGTTCTTCATTTCCGCCATGCGCTTGTTGGCGTTTGTGAAACGATCGGTATCGAAGACGCCGGGCAGGATGTGATTGATCGTCACGTTGGAGCCGGCGATCTCGCGCGCCACGCCGCCAAGGAAGGCGGTCAGGCCGGCCCGCGCCCCGGATGAAAGGTCGAGGCCGGTCAGCGGCGTCCTGACCGAGGCGGACGTGATGTTGACGATACGGCCGAAGCCGCGCTCGACCATGCCGGGCACGACATGCTGGATCATTTCCACCGGCGCGATCATGTTGCTGGTCACGCCAGCGATCATGCCCTCCCGGTCGATCTGCTTGTAGCTCTTCGGTGGCGGACCATCGGCGTTGTTGACCAGGATGTCCGGCGAGGGACAGGCGGCGAGGATCGCCTTCTGACCCGCATGCGTCGTCACATCGGCCGCGACCGCAATAATCTTCGCGCCGGTCTTCTTGGCGATCTCGTCGGCCGTTTTCTGCAATGTTTCAGGATTACGGCCATTGATGACCACTTCGCAGCCGGCTTCGGCCAGCGCCTCGGCGCAGGCGCGCCCAAGGCCGCGGCTGGAGGCGCAAACGATCGCCTTGCGGCCGGCAATTCCCAAATCCATGGTCGAATCTCCCTGCAGCGCACGCGGCGCCCCGGGAGGGCGCGGCGAAAATCAGCGCTTCCTCAATGTCTAAAGCCGGTTGCGGGGCGATATCAACCCAAGATCGGCGGGAGCCGTCATCAAACTGAGATCGGAATCGCATTGAAGGGACCGAATTACCAGAATTGAGGGCAAGGCATGCCTGAAGATACTGAAGGAAAGCGGATCAGGAGCCTGTTCATCTCGGATGTCCATCTGGGCACCAAGGGATGCCAGGCGCACCTTCTGCTCGACTTCCTCAAGCATCACGAGGCCGATACGGTCTATCTCGTCGGCGATATCATCGATGGCTGGCGGCTGAAATCCGGCTGGTACTGGCCGCAGCAGCACAATGACGTCGTTCAGAAGCTCTTGCGCAAGGTGCGCAAGGGATCGCGGCTGATCTATGTGCCGGGCAACCATGACGAGTTTCTGCGCGATTATCTTGGCACGCATTTCGGCGGCATCGAGGTGGTGGACCGGCTGATCCACGAGGCGGCGGATGGCAAGCGCTACCTGGTGCTGCATGGCGACCAGTTCGACGTGGTGGTGCGCCATGCCAAGTGGCTCGCGTTTCTCGGTGACGGCGCCTACACCCTGGCGATCGGCATCAACACCTATCTCAACATCATCCGCCGCCGCCTTGGCCTTACCTACTGGTCACTCTCGGCCTGGGCGAAGCTGAAGGTGAAGAACGCCGTCAATTTCATCGGCAATTTCGAGGATGCGTTGGCCTCCGAAGGCGCGCGCAACAAGGTCGATGGCATCATCTGCGGCCATATCCACCATGCCACGATCCGCGACATGCATGGCGTGCGCTACATGAACACTGGAGACTGGGTCGAATCCTGTACCGGTCTCGTCGAGCACTATGACGGCTCGTTCGAGATCATCGTCTGGAAGACGATCAAGCCCGACGAGGAAACCGACCAAACGCCGTCGCCGGCCGAAGCGGAAGCACGCCGCGCGGCAGCATGAGAAAGATACTGATCGCGACCGATGCATGGCACCCCCAGGTGAACGGGGTGGTGCGCTCGCTCGACGCGATTGCCCGCGAGGCGCATCAGTTCGATACCGAGATCGATTTCCTGACGCCGCACGGCTTCTATTCTCTGCCCTTACCGAGCTATCCCGATATCCGGCTTTCCATCTGCACGCCGAGGATGGTTCAGCAGCGCATCGCCGCCCTGCAACCGGATTATCTCCATATCGCGACCGAGGGCACGATTGGCTGGAGTGTCCGCGCGCATTGCCTGCGTGTCGGGCGTCCGTTCACGACGAGCTACCACACGCGCTTTCCGGAATATGTGTCGGCCCGCTGGCCGATCCCGGAAGCTGCTTCCTATGCGGTGCTGCGTCAGTTCCACAACGCTGCCTGCGCCACGATGGTGACGACGCCGTCGCTCCAGCGCGAGCTTGAGGGCAGGGGCTTCCGGCACATTGTGCGCTGGTCGCGCGGCGTCGATACGGCGCTGTTTCGTCCGCATGAAACCGATGTGCTGGCCGGCCTGCCGCGGCCGATCTTCCTCTATGTCGGTCGCGTCGCGGTCGAGAAGAATATCGAGTCGTTCCTTGCCCTCGATATTCCCGGCACCAAGGTTGTGGTGGGCGATGGCCCGCAGCGCGCGGTGCTTGCCACGCGCTATCCGGAAACGCGCTTCATGGGGATGCGTGAGGGCGAGGAACTGGCGGACATTTACGCGGCTTCCGATGTCTTCGTTTTCCCGAGCCGCACCGATACGTTCGGCATCGTGCTGCTCGAGGCGCTTGCCTCCGGCTTGCCGATCGCGGCCTATCCGGTGACTGGCCCGCTCGATGTGGTCGGCGGCACCGATGTCGGCGTACTGAACGAGGATCTTGCTGTTGCGGCGCGTGGCGCCGTCGCTATTCCGAGTGAGCGCTGCCGGGATTTCGCGATGAAGCTGACCTGGGCCGAGAGCGCGCGCCAATTCATCGACAACATCACCACCGCTCACGCACAGGTGGGCGACGCGCGAAGCGAACAGCTCAAGGTGAGTTGAAGCGGCGTTGCACCGTGTTCAGACGAAGAGCCGGTTCTTTTCGCTCTCGGAAAGCTTGTCGACCTTCTCCAGCATCTCGTCATGCGGCCGTTTTGCGGGCTTCGGCTTGGCTGGCCGGGGTACGCTGACCGGCGGAAGCGCTTCCGCGACAGGTTTCGGCGCCTTGCGCTCCGGCTGCTCCGCTTCCGCCTTCGGCTTTTCGACGAGGATGAAGTCGATGTCGCTTTGACTCAGGTGATCATCCAGATCGTCGTCGAGCGGCGACTCCATTTGCCAGTTACCGCTCGCCGTCTCGGTTTCCTTGCCGAAGCCCCAGATGTCGATCATCGTCTTGATGCGGGTTTCGAGATAGTGCAGCACGTCCACCACCTTGGCCGTGCGTTGCGCGGTCAGGTCCTGGAAGCTGCAGGCGGTATAGATATTGGTCGCCTGCTCATCGATTGCATCGCAAAGCGCGGGCGGCACGCCTTTTTCACGCATCGTCCAGGCCGTGTCCTGGATCGCTTCCGTCGCCGTCAGGATGTCGCTGGTCGCGGCTTCGGTCGTGCGGATGATGGCGTCGAGTTCGTGCGAGGCTTCCGACATCGAGCCGCTGCCCGCGGCTGAAGGATCGCGCATGGAGGTGAGTTGCGTGCGTGTCTCGGCGATCGCGGTCGACATTTCAACCAGATCGACCTTGAAACGGTCGACGCCGATCCGGCTCTTCTGCTCGGTCATCGTCTGTTCGAGACGGCCGATCGAAGCGAGCAGCACCTCTGTATCGGCATGGCGGTTGCGACGCGCGAACTCGGCCAGAAACCAGCGGCCGCGCGCCGTCTCCATGACAGCAGCCTCGATGGCCTCGTAGTCGGCCTGGCTGATATCGCTGACGGCTGGCGGATTCGGCATCAAAAACCGCTGTTGATGAAATTAGGAATAGGCAAACCTGCCCTGACTATCGCTCGCGGATTCCTAACGAAGCGTTTACGAAGGTTCCAGATTTTAACGATTTGCCCGTGAGCGGCACGATGTCTGGTCTTTCCGATGGCGCGGCTGCGCGGCGGCTGGGGTTCGTCTCCGCCGCCCTTTTCGCTCCGATGGGCCTGCACATGCCGTTCTTTCCGGTCTGGCTCGCGGCCAAGGGGCTGACGAGCGCGGAAATCGGCTTGGTGCTGGCCCTGCCGCCGCTGATCAGGGTGTGGTCGGCGCCGATGCTGTGCCGCATCGCCGACAAGCGGCACGATCCTGCTGGAATGCTTGGGCTTTGCAGCATCGGCATCGCCGTTTTCCTGTTTGCGACCGGCCTTTTCGGGCAGTCGATATGGGCCATTGCCGCAATGGTCATGTTTACCGCTTTTGCCTGGGCGCCGGTCATCGCCCTGAGTGATGGACTGACACTCGAAATTCTCTCTTCGCGAAAGCGGCTCGAATACGGCCGAATCAGACTGTGGGGATCGGTCGCCTTCATGGCGGCGACGTTGCTTGGCGGCTGGTTTCTGTCGGTGGCCGGCGGCCTGAACCTTATCTGGTTGATCGGCGGGTTGGCCGCGGGTTGCGCTCTGATCGTCCTCTCCGTTGTCAGTTGGGCGCGAAGCGAGGCACGGGAACCAACCAGCGCGCCCGAGGCGGGAAAGGCCCAGCTCATTTCGCTGCCGGGGGTTGTCTGCCTGATTCTCGGTGTTGTGCTGATCCAGGGCAGCCACGCTTTCCTCTACGGCTTCGGCTCGCTGACCTGGCGGCAGGACGGGTTCAGCGGCGATTTCATCGGCGCGCTCTGGGCGATCGGGGTGCTTGCCGAGATAGCGCTTTTTGCGCTTGTCGGCCGCTTTGCCTCCAGCCCGAGACGGGGCTTCATCCTGATCATCGTCGGCGGTTTCGCGGCGATCCTGCGCTGGGTGCTGTTATCGCTCGGTCTGCCGGGCTGGGCGCTGCTGCCGGTGCAGATGCTGCATGCGCTGAGCTTTGCCGGCACCCATGTCGGCGCGATGCTGCTGCTCGACCGGGTGCGGGGCGCGGTCGGCGGGCGTGCGACCTTGCAAGGCTGGTATGGCGGCGCGAGCGCGGCGGAAACGGCGCTGATGAGCTGGATCTCTGGCTTGCTCTTCGCCCGCTACGGCGGCGCGGGCTTCCTGGCGATGACCGTCATGGTGGGTGTCGGCCTCGTTTTCATTGGCTTTGCCGCATGGCTTTGGGCAAAAGGCGAAAATTCGCCAGAATCAGCGTGCTGAAGCGCTGGGTTGGTTAAAAAATCCTCTAGCGTGTCATCTCGGATATTGTCGTGCCGTCATGATGCATCCTAGATCAGGCGGTCCATCGGTTTAGGGACGAGAGCGAGGAAATTCTTTGGGCCTACCGGTGGTGACGCTGATAAAGGATGCCCACGCGACACGGTTCGCGCTCGATGGCGCATGGACGCTGCAATATGGGCGGGCCGCCGGCGAGCAGACGGAAGAGGCACTGCGCGACGGCGCGATCACGGGGCCGGCTGCAGTCGACCTGACCAAGATCGAGCAGCTTGATACGCTTGGCGCGCATCTGATCAACCGGCTCGTCAAGCAATTGCAGGAAACCGGGGTCGATGTCCGCATCACCGGGGTCAAGCCGGAGCAGAAGACGCTGCTGGAAGAAACAGTGCTGCGGTCTTCCGAGCAGCAGGCCAAGCGCCACCACGGCTCCTTCTATGACTTCCTGGTTGATATCGGCGCTTCCGTTGTCGATTCCATCAAGGATATCCGCGACGGCACCGGCTTCCTCGGCGGTTTCGTGGTGGCGCTCGGCATGGCGCTGCGCCATCCCGGCCGTTTCCGCATCAATGCGCTCGTCAATCAGCTTGAACAGGTCGCCTTTCGCGGCGTGCCGATCATCGTGCTGATTTCATTCCTGGTCGGCGCCATCGTCGCGCAGCAGGGCGTCTTCCAGATGGAGCGCTTCGGCGCGGTGATCTATGTCGTCGACCTGCTCGGCGTGCTGATCCTGCGCGAATTGGCGGTGCTGCTCACCTCCATCATGATCGCAGGCCGTTCGGGCAGCGCCTTCACCGCCGAGATCGGCTCGATGAAGATGCGCGAGGAGATCGACGCGCTACGAACCATGGGGCTCGACCCGATGGAAGTGCTGATCGTGCCGCGTGTGCTCGCGCTGATCATCGGCCTGCCGCTACTTACCTTCATCAGTGCGATGGCGGCGTTGTTCGGCGGCTGCCTGACGGTGATCTTCTACGGAAATGTCAGTCCGGACGTATTGCTCGGCCGCCTGCAGAGCGCCATTGGCCTCAACACGTTCCTCGCAGGCCTGATCAAGGCGCCGTTCATGGCGCTGGTGATTGGTCTGATCGCCTCGATGGAGGGCATGAAGGTGCAAGGCTCCGCCGAATCGCTCGGCCGGCAGACCACGACCTCCGTGGTGAAATCGATTTTCATGGTGATCGTCGTTGACGGCGTCTTCGCCATGTTTTTCGCCGCGATCCGCTATTAGGGAGCCGGGATGTCATCCTCCGATACCGTTCTCCTCGACAAGCCGGCTGGCGATCCTCAAAGCCGGGACGTCGTCATCTCCGTGCGCGATCTGGTCGTCGGCTTCGGCGAGCGGCTGATCATGAACGGGCTCGATCTCGACGTGTATCGCGGCGAAATCCTCGGCTTTGTCGGTGCATCCGGTCAGGGCAAGTCGGTGCTGATGCGGACCATCGTCGGCCTTGTTCCCAAGCGGCGCGGCACGATCGAAGTGTTCGGGCAGGATCTCGATACGCTTGGCGTCAAGGAACGCCAGGCGATCGACCGGCGCTGGGGCATCCTGTTCCAGCAAGGCGCGCTGTTCTCCGCCTTGACCGTCAAACAGAACATCCAGATGCCGATGCGCGAATATCTCGACCTGCCGGACAAGATGCTCGACGAGCTGGCAATGCTGAAGATCGAGATGGTTGGCTTGAAGCCGGAAGCGGGAAACCTGCTGCCCTCGGAACTTTCGGGCGGCATGATCAAGCGTGCGGCGCTTGCCCGCGCGCTCGCGCTCGATCCGGAGATCGTCTTTCTCGACGAACCGACCTCCGGCCTCGATCCGATCGGCGCGCAGGACTTCGACGAACTCATCGCCACATTGCAGCGCACGCTCGGCCTGACGGTGTTCATGGTCACGCATGACCTCGACAGCTTGGCGAATGTCTGTAACAGGATTGCCGCATTGGGCGACGGAAAGGTCCTGGCGGCCGGTCCTTTGAAGACTTTGCTTGAATCGAAGCATCCATGGCTTCAATCCTATTTCCACGGACCAAGAGCGCGCGGATTGCAGACTTCCTCCACGCTGAGACAGCACTAGGATAAGGGTTTAATGGAAACGCGCGCCAACCATGCTCTGATCGGCCTGTTCACGCTGGCAGTGATCGCGGCTGCCTTTGGCTTCGTCTACTGGTTCAAGGCGGCGAATAGCGCGGGTGAGCGCCAGTCCTTTCGCGTCATCTTCCAGGGGTCTGTTTCCGGCCTGTCGCGCGGCTCGCCCGTGCGCTTCAACGGTTTGAACGTCGGTGAGGTGACCTCGATTTCGCTGGTGCCGAACGATCCGCGCCTCGTCGCGGCGATCATCGAGATCGATCCTAAAACACCTGTCAAAGCCGACACGCGCGGCCGGCTGGAATACCAGGGCCTGACGGGCGTGGCCGCCATCCAGCTTACCGGCGGCTCATCCTCGGCGCAGCCGCTGACCTCGCCAGACCCAACCGCGCGGCCGACCATCTTCGCTGATCGCTCCGATTTCCAGGATATTCTCGAAACCGCGCAGCGTATCGCCGGCCGCGTCGATGATGTCGTCGGCAAGGTCGAAAAGCTGATCGTGGACAACCAGGATTCGATCGGCAACACCGTCCACAATATCGAGACCTTCTCCAAGGCGCTCTCCGACAATTCAGCCGCGATCTCGACCTTCCTCGCGACGATCGGCGAGACCTCGACCCGCTTCTCGGCGCTTTCCTCGCGTCTCGACAAGCTTGCCGTCGATATCGACGATGTCGTGAAGTCGATCGATCCGAAATCCGTCAGCCGCGTCGTCGGTAATGTCGACGCCATCGCCCAGACTTTGGCCGATAACCGTCAGAACGTCTCCTCGTTGATGACGGATGCGGCGGCGCTGGCGAAGCGGCTCAACGAAAGCTCCGCCAAGCTTGATGTCGTGCTCTCCGAAATCACGCGCGTGACCAGCGCGGTCGACAACCAGAAGATCGCCGACACGGTCGACAACATCAACCGCTTCTCCAAGGTGCTCTCGGCTGATTCAGGCTCAGTGGACAAGATCATCGCCAACGCGACCGAGATCTCGGACAAGCTGAACAAATCGGCTGATCGGGTCGACCGTGTACTGGCTGCGGCGGAGAGTTTCCTCGGCACCGGCGGCGGCTCCAACAGCCAGACGCAATCGATGTTCTCCGAGATCACCGAGACCGCGAAAGCTTATCGCGCGCTGGCCGCGACGCTCGACAAGCGTGTCGGCGAGATCACAGGCGGCATCACCAAGCTGACCGGTTCCGTCAAACGCGATCTTGAATCGCTCGTCAGTGACGCCCGTTCCTCGTTGAACCAGCTCAATCGCACGGCGCGGTCGCTGGAGCGGTCTCCAAATCAATTGATCTTCGGCGCGCAGCCGGCGCTTCCGACTTATGGTGGTGCGCGTTGATGGCGAGACCCTTGTTGCGTATCCCGGAAATGCTTTCTCAAATCGGGCGCAGAGCATTCCTCGCCGCGAGCCTGGCCGCCTGCGCGGCGGGACTTGCGGCTTGCGGCGGTTCCCCCTCTGCGACCTTCGATCTCTCCGCGCCGAAGGACGGGCTGGCGCGCGGGCGTGGCGCCGGCACGCTGGTCGTGGTCGAACCGGTCGCCTTGCAGGTCTATGATGGCGACAAGATCGTTGTGCGCGGGGCAGGGGGCAACCTCTCCTATCTCGGCGGCGCGCAATGGGCGGACCGGCTGCCCAAGCTGGTTCAGGCGCGGATCGTGCAAACTTTCGAGAATGCGCAGCGCTTCAAGCAGGTCGGCTATCCAGGCGACCGGCTGACGCCCGATTACGCCGTGGTGACGGAAATCCGCACCTTCGAGATCGACGCGCAGAGTCATGAGGCCGTTGTCGAGATCGCGGTCAAGCTGGTGCGCGCTGCTGTCGGCAATATTTCGGCCGGCAAGCTGTTCTCTGCCCGCGTGCCGGTTTCGGCGATCGACGGCCCCGGCGCGACGACGGCGCTGGATGAGGCGCTATCCAACGTGCTGCGTCAGATCGTGGCCTACAAGGGATAGGTGGGGCGCGGGGGCGCGCTTCTCGACCCTGCCCAAGGCAACGATAAACAACTGACCAAAGGAAAAAGGGGCCTATCGGCCCCTTTTTTGTCTCGCGAAGTCAGCCTGTTACTCGAACCGGCCGCTGGCATGCGCCAGCATCGTGTAGACCTTGCCGTTATCGGAGGTGAGGTAGGTCTTGGCCAGCATCGAGTCGCGGTCGTTCTTGGCGACTTCCTGCAGGAGGCGCTCGAACTCGTCGATGTAGCGGTCAACCGTATCGCGGAACTCGTCGTCGCGGCGATACTTGCGACGGATTTCATCGAAAGTCTGTTGGCCCTGCAGCGTGTAGAGCCGGCGCGTGAACACGTTCCGGTCGCCGCGCTTGTAGCGCTCCCACAGGTCGACCACGGCGTCGTGATCGATCATCCGCGCGATGTCCATCGACAGGCTGTCGAGGGACTCGATGCTATGGGCGGCCGTCCGCTCGACCGGCTGTGCCGTGCGGGGCGCCGGCGGCGCTTCGTCGCGCGAGGCGCGGCTCAGCAGGTCCGACATCCAGCTTGTGGAGCGGTCGCGATTGGCCGAGGGCAACGGCTGCGGTGCGGCCTGGACCGGCGCAGCCGGAGCAGGGGCCGGACGACGCGGCGGCTGGGCGACGGGAGCCGGCGCGGCCGTCTGGTTGATCCGGCTGGTGATGGCCTGAATGTCGCCAAGCGTGCGGATCTGCTCGGCGACGGTCTCGCGCACAGCCGCGGTTTGCGCCTGTGTCTCGCGCGGCAGCTCGGAGACGCTGCGGCGGATTTCGGCGCGGGTTGTCTCCAACTCGCGCAGGATTTCCGCCGACATGGTGCGCAGGTCGCTGGCCGAAAGCTTGAAGCCGTCGGTCACCTTGCCGAACATGGTCGAGAGTTCGGTGAGCGACTGCTCGTAAACGCCGCGTAGCGTGGCGGTGGTCTGGTCGCGCTCCTTGCTGGCGAGGCTGCGGACCTGGTCATATTGCTCGCCGATCGCGCCGGCGGTCGCTTGCGTGGATTCCACCAGCAGTTCGCCGACGGCGCGGGCGCGTCGTTCCGCGCCGCGCAGCGACTCTTCGACCAGTTGCGAGAAGTTGCGGGTGATCTGCTCGAGCTCGTCCGTTCGGCCGCCGATCACGTTGATCAGCGCTTCGAGGTCCTGCTTCTTGGAGTCGAGCGCGTCGCCGATGCGCAGTTGCGCCTGGGCGAGCGTATCGGCGACCGAAGCCATCGAACGCGAGCGCGTCTCGATCTTGCCGACGAGTTCGCCGGCCTCTTCCAGCACGACGCCTGAGATCGACTTGAGCTGTTCCACTTGAACCGCGACGCGGTCGGAGGCGCGGCCTGTCTCGTTTGCGACCGAGCCGAGCGTATTCTGAAGCTGCGATACCCGTTCGGCCATCGTCGTCTCGACATCGCCGAGGTTCTGCGCGGCAGTCGAGAGGATCTGCCGGAGCAGTCCGTTGGCTTCGCCGAGGCGGCCGAGGATATCGGTGACTTCGCCCTTGAGCTGCTCGTTGGCGCCGACCAGGTTGTCGATCGAAATGCGGGTGGTCTCGGTGATCGCCTGATGCAGGTTGCGTCCGGCTTCCTCGACCCGCGTGCTCATGCCGCCGCTGGCCTTGGCGAGCTCCGTGGTGATCGCCTTGCCGCGCTCGCCGATCGTATTGGCGATTGCGGCGGTCGCGGTCTCGATATCCTGGTTGAAGCCCTCTGTGAGCTGCAGCAGCTTATGCGTAACAAGGTCGGCCGCATTGGTTGCATCGCGGCCGAACACATCGCTGAACTGCGCGAGCTGCTGGCTGATGACCTCGGCTGCAGCACCCGCATCGCGATGCAGGATATCGCTGAACTGCGAAAGCTGCGCGCCGATCGCCTGTGTCGCGGCGCCTGTGTCGCGGTTGACCACATCGCTGAAGTGGCCGAGTTGCTGGCTGATGCTTTCCGCGGCAACGCCTGCGTCCCGGTTGAAGCTTTCGGTGACCTGCGCCATCTGCCGCGCGATGGATTCGCTGCGCAACGAGATTTGCGCCACGAGGCCCTGGCCGCGTTCGTCGAACAGCTTCTGCAATTCGGTCGTGCGATTGCCGAGTGTCGCGTTGAGCGCGTCTGCACGTTCGGCGAGATCGCTGCCCATCTTGTTGGCGAGATTGCCGAGCAAGGCGTCGATTTCGTCGGAGCGGGTTTTCAGCAGGCTGCTGACCGTTTCGCCACGCGATTCCAGCGTTGCGGATACTTCCTCCATCCGGTTGACGACACGCGTCTCGAAGGCTGCGATCCGTCCGTCAAGCGTCTGGCCAATAT
>OUNM010045089.1_pt1 | contig 35326 bp, 19 predicted proteins | sample 1769961 | NCBI WGS metagenome assembly OUNM01 (sample SAMEA3914820, study PRJEB12502) | metagenome | biome: forest; material: soil | place: USA | collected 2012-03-12 | depth 0.3 m | reverse complement strand
GTCCGGATAGGTATCTGCTTTATCGGCCGTAAAGTAGATGGGCATTGGGGGTTGAATAAACAACGTTCTGGTACGAAGTATCTCTCCTATTAGGGAGGCACCGAGGTAAGATACCTACCTAACCTAGGTACCTAAGATGCCTACCTTAGGTATGTACCTACCAGGCAACTCCAGTTTGTCGGGCAATTTGCGCCACATGACATTTTTTCGCACCGCAGCTTCACCACTGCACGGCATGCACCCTTGGGACACCATGTCCCACATTGAGCGGGTGTGCTGATCCTGTCGACCCGCAAACTGTGAGATATGAGCACTGATGTGTCGTGATGTTTGTCGGGGTTGACTATTGGACCCCTGCCTGCCCGGAGGCTGGAGCTGAACTTCTCCACGCGACTAGGTGACCAATGGGAAGCATAAGCACAGATGTGTTGGAAGTTTTCTGTGACCTCCACGGATCCGGCCCAAAGACAGACTTGGCACCGAGGCTGCGTCTCAAGCTCCCAGAATTCTTGTCCTGATTGCCAAAGAGGAACAAGACACCACGCCGTCGCGCGGCAGCCATCGTTGCCAGCAACGTGAAAGAGCCGCAACGTTCCGCAGCAATGGCAGAAAACAACCATGACATGGATGACGACTGGCGCCTACCCCATCCATCGGCCGGCGCTCTCCCAATCTCGCCTGGTGGAACCCGGCAGTTCGATATTGCGACAATCCTCGCTGATGACACCGCTGAGGAGCAATTGCCGGACCGCAACCTGAAGGAGGTACTCTATCAACAAAATGTCTCGGCCGGGTTTTACAACCTCCAGCAGGGACCAGGATGGACCAGGCCCATGAGATTTGTCGAGTACGTTAATCACATGGCGAGGTGCAACCAGTGCAAAGAGCAGCCCCAAGACTTCCAAGAGATGGATGAGCTGCGTCGCCACATCGAGGTTAAGCATAGAGGCATGGTCAGAAAATGGGTTTGCCGAGACCCAAATGATTATGGCATTCCTCATTCCGAGACGCCAGACACGCCGCTCAAGACCTGCGAACCTTGCGCACAGCACAAGCAGTACAGTTTCTTCTATAACGCCGCTGACCATCTCCGCCGCCAGCACTTCAAGGTCAAACCGCAGAAGAGTGCCACCGCCCAAGCTGCTGGGCAGATCAAAATCGAGGAAGAGAGGGAGAAACGCAGAGGCAATGGTGCTGCTAGCGATGGCTGGCCCTCCTTGGGTGAGCTGAGTCTTTGGATTGTTGATATCGACGTACCCATGGACCAGCATAATGCGCTGGTACCCCGTACAACCGTGCCGGCCGTTGAGGTCGACGATGCCCAGGATGAATTTGCCAACGCCTACCACGGCTTTCACGCCAGACTTCCACGGAGTATGGCTTCAGCAGGTTTCGATATGGCTATATTTGCAGGCATAGGGGCGGCCTTCAGTTCAGTGGACTTATCAGAGTTCTGCTTGCCCCTGGTCATTCCGGAGTCACCTAAAGAACCATCAGACGACTTCAGCGACATCTGGGGTTTCGGGGAGCTAGCCAACAATTTCGCCACTCCTCCTCTCGCCAACATCCCGTCGAGCTCACAAACAAGGCATCAGTATCCGACAGAGAAAGTCACACCTCCTTCGTTGTTACCGTTTTTCGACCGCGACAATGATTTCGAGCTCCTGGATCCACCAACGAGACAGGACAAGCCGCAGACCTTGATAGGCCCCAATGATGGTGAGAAGCTAGAGCACGAGATGCCCTTCACGGACTCCGGCTATGCAACCGCGCCAATCAGGGATGCCAGATCTACTACCGGCCTCCGGGGTAGTGACAAAGACAACAGCGACACGAGAACCTACATCTCGGCAGCGACGACTGTCGTTCCCGAGGGGGTCCAGTGCTCCATCTTGGAGGTTTGCGACGATATCTATAACCGAGTCAAGAGGCATGTCGAGGAGGACAACAGGAGCGTATTCGACGGCATGCCCGATCTCATCAAGGAATTTGCCATTCGGCTGAACCATCTTGACCCAAGCGGTGCCAACCGTCGGATCATGCATTTTGTTTACAGCCATCATCGGTGAGTACCTACCTGGTACCACGGCAACAGTCCGCGCACTGCACAGTTGCTGATTCGGACACACCAGTGTCATTGCATCCCAGCTGCGGCAGATGTTCCAGGCAAAAGTAGAAGACGACGAGGTCACCCATCGCGATTGGCAAGGTGGAATGTCTGTCACAGAGAAAATGCGCATGTGGGCAAGCAAACCTGACGATTTGGACACAACCCTCGTCGATGTTTCAGAGTGCTTTCAGGGGGTCGAAGAAGATGTTGACGAGAGAACAAGCGATCCTGAACTACCAACCCTCGGTCGAGCAATCCTGCAAAGTAAGGCCTACGAGTGGCTAATCCAGCACCTGGTGAAGGAATCATCGTTCTGTTGGGGGCAGGGCCCCCGTATCATGGTGGACGAGATTCGCTCTGCCATCCTGCGCGGCCTCCCCGCTGGCAGAATCAGCAAGAATCGGGACCCAGACATTCACCGAGCCGAGTTTCGAATGCCACTACCCCAATTCAGTCAGCGACTGTTACGGGATTACCAGAGGACAGGCAATGCTTGGAATTGGAAGGATGTGTATGGCGCAGTGGTGTTGGTCAGCTCGTCTGATGACTGCATCGTGGCGACCAGGGTGGAGGAATACATTGGCCAGACATGGAGCAAGGACATGGAGCTGCTCACCAAATTCCGGGTTGCCTTGAAACAGGCGCTCAGTGACAATGATGTTGTCGTTGGTAAGTGGAACGATCTCCTTGTGACTTACCCTCTCAGAAGAGTCGCCGAGTTTGACAAGGCAGCGCTAATGTTGAAAGACAGGCATGCAAGCAACCTTCAGTGTGTTTGCCGAAGGCGTCTCATATTCCATCGCGGAGCAGGGAGAACAACTGGCTTGGCTACTCACCGCTCTCCAAAGTCCGGAGAACCACGAAACAAGTTTCAACAGTCCCTCAATTGTCAAGAGGGATGCCAATATCTGGGAAATTCGGGTCGAGCCGACACTTGGTTCCGTCAACAAGGGAGGCTTGTCCGTGTTGAAAAGGCTCGGCTGGCTCGGAAACGGCAAAGTCATGGAGCAGTCCATTGCCCTTGGATTTCCGACCATCTGTCGCCCATCGTCATCGTTCCACAAAGGCGTTGAAATTTCGCCGTCTGTCCTGTTTTCCCTCATCCCTGCCGAATCACTTGTTGTGAGAGAGGGGCACATTCGTTTGTTTGGGACCAATCAAGTTCTTGAGCTCGTCGATGAGACACAAGGTGTGTGTCTTTGGCATGTGATCCCCACGGGAGGCAAGGGTTGTGACTGTCGGCGGAGTCAAGAACTTCACATTTTCAAGGACATCCAACAATACCGACATATCGTGGACACCTGTCACGACTCTGCCGGTCTTGAAAACAAGCGGAACACAACATCTTGCGTTGTTGAACCCAATTCTCAAAAGCCGGCAACTCTGGACCTCCCTTTCGCTGCCGAAGCCTCAGGGTATCAGCACTCGAGTTCTGACTCCCCCGAAACCTCTTTGGACTCAGAAATGATGTCTATTCCAGACTCTTCAGAAGCGCCGGGCTACGAAGTTCCATTCCAGTTATCCCCAGCCATTGATGCCGCGGCCTATCGGCTGATCCAAGACTTTAACGCCCTTGTGACCACTGAGGCTGCCAACAGCTGGAGTTCCCAGAGTCCGTCATCTGATGCGGCGACTGGTTTAGGGGCCTCGCCGGTGAACTCCCGACCACAAAATGAGACTCAACGGAGTCAAGGACGGGCTGGACCTCGCTCATCAAGCTATGCTCAAAACGCACCTTTGGGGAAAACCTCACAACGTGCCCGCAAAAGAGCAGCAGACAAGGACGAAGCTGAAAACGAGGATGACGATGACGAACAGGAAGATATGCGTCCTCCAAAGATACCAAGACTCGGACAGGACCTGCCGCCCAACAAGGCATTCGCGTGCCCGTTCTGGAAGTTCGACCCGGACAGTCATCGCAAGTGCGGAAAAATGGACAACTTTCTCCGAGTCAACCGCGTGAAACAGCATCTGGCCCGGAGACACGCCGAGCCTGAGGTCCATTGCGAGAAGTGCAAGACTATCTTTCAGGATGAAGACGCGCATCTGTGCCACATGCAAGATACAACATGTACATTCAAGCCTTGGGAGCTTGGACATCAGCCTATCACCCGTCGGCAACAAAATGAACTTCGGAAAAAGAGCAAAGCCGCTTCGGAGCCTGTACGATGGTTTGCCATTTGGCACATCGTGTTCCCCGGTCATCCGCCACCACCTTCGCCGTACATCGACATCGGCATGTCAGAAGACCTGCGCCGCTTTAGGGAATACGCAACGGGTCCGCGAGTGGCGGACGCTCTTCGCTCCGCTGGGCTCGGTGAGCTCGATTCACTCACGTGGACCCCAGAAACTGTTTCCCGTGCCATCGACCTCATGTTCGATGGTTTTGCGCTGTGTCGCCCCTCTCTGAATTCCTCTTCTGGCCAAAGTGGAAGTTCGAGATCGGAATTATCCGGACAAGAGGCAAGTCTCGACTCCTTTGCGGACAGCGGAGTGGCTTTGGACAATCAAGGTATTGGCCCTCCCGCGCAGGAGAATGTGTCCTTGGTCAGACCAGCCATTTTTGTGCCAGAAACCTTCTTCGACGAGAACCGGGATTATTTGTTGGTGGAGGGCGCATCGGGGCCTGTCGATCACCAGGTCATCGATACCAACTTTCAAGTTGGCGCTGATGATGTTTCATTCTCGATCTCAACACCCCATGTTGCTGACCACAATGACGACAATGAAGCGGTCGCTCCTGACCTTCCGGGTGAAGACATCGGCGCCAACAACCAGACACTCCCCGTCGGTGATGATCTTGGCAGCAACCTGGCCGACTTTACCGACTTCACCGATTTTGGAGACAACCATGGGCATTGGAGCGCAGCTGAGGGTGAAATATCACTCGCAGACTACCTGGGTACTTGGGAATGATTTCCCCGCAGGCTTGGAGCCACCGCAGCCGGGCTCACTGGCTCATTCACCCCGCCATGATGCACCCTGGTTCTGAACTCCGGTGGGGGGCGCTCTCCCCTGGCTTCCACCTCCATCGGAACTTACCAGGTCCAGGCCCATTTTTATGACCAACCATGGGTCAGAAGCAGACCAGGAGGCTGTCACAGTGTCCATGCTTGATCCAAGTGGTAAGTCGAGCTCTGAGATTTGTGATTGCACCGGGGTACATTGAGTGTTGAGTTACCGAACTAGTTAGCAGGCGTTTGTTGAATTATCTCTACTCGTCTTCATAGTCCAGGCATAAACTTCCCTGCGGTGGTTCAAGGCCGTCGGCTGTACGCTGTACCTAATATAGGTCAGGCACCTATCGTCGACATTGGTTTAAGGTTGCCATATCACTGGGCCCACATATTCCCACCAATCAACTTACACTATTTTCTGTATCCGTAAATTTCAATCTAACGTTAAGAACTTTAAAGAAAACCTCCCGACTGCTCAACCATCAAACTTTAACTGCCCGGCCGCTTCGACTTTTGTTCAGATTCCATTGCATCAGGCCAGGCGTCCCCGGCAAGCACCGAAAGGAGACAAAAGAATAAATAACAACAGCTAGCAACTTGAAGCTCTGGCCACTGGCTGCAAGTTATATGCGCATTTATGTTTCTGAGAGAGACAGAGACATCCGATTCTGGCGGCCGTTCCTCCCAAAGGCCTATCTTTAACGCTCGGGTGTTTCTCAGGAGATAGCTTCGCAGCCACAGGACCATCGCCCATCCTGACTTGCCGATTCATGGCATGGGAACTAGAAAACAACGAGAGTATGATCCGACTTATCTACCATATGTCTAAGCTTCAGACCTATTTATCCGCCCTCACAAACACGGGCATGTACTCGAGCGGACAGTCAACTTCCACAATCTGCCCACCCTCAAACTCACCCCCGCCCTCGAGTGCCATCCACCTGGCTCCAGCCGGCAGATAGACCTTGAGCTTCCTGACGCCCGGCTGCATCACCGGGCAGCACAGGTACTTGTCACCAAACATGTACTCCTCGCCCGTCTCCCAGCAGCGCGGATCGTCGGGAAACTCGTAAAACAGCGCTCGCATCACAGGCGTGCCCTTCTTGTGCGCCTCACCCATCAGACCCCGCGTGTACGCCCGCATCTCCTCGCGGAGCTCCATGTACTTCTTGCAAATGTCGTACACCTCGGGCCCGTACGACCACACCTCGTTGGGCGCCCCGCTGAGGCAGGTCGCGCCGCCCGTCGTGCCGTGCTGCGGCTGGTGCGGCTCGCGGTCCCCGTGCAGCCGGAAGACGGGGCAGAAGGCGCCCCACTGGAACCACCGCACGAAGAGCTCGCGGAAGGCCTCGTCGTCGGGGTTGCCGCCGTGGAACCCGCCGATGTCGGTCGTCCACCACGGGATGCCGGCGATGCCCATGTGTAAGCCCGCCGAGAGCTGGTTGCGGAAGCTCGACCACGAGGACGCGATGTCGCCGCTCCAGAGCAGCGCGCCATACTTTTGACTGCCTGCCCACGCGCACCGCACGAGGTTGACAACGTCATCGTGGCCCTCACTCTTCAGGCCGTCGTAGAAGGCCCGCGCATAGTCGACCGGGTAGATGTTGCCGATGCTGAGGTTGGAACCCCGATCGTAGCGGTAGTTGCCAAAGTCGTAGGCCGCGTACTCGGGCTCCGCCTCGTCCAGCCAGAACACCCTGATGCCCTTGTCATAGTAGTTCTGCTTCGCCTTGTTCCAGACGTACTTGCGCGCTTCGGGGTTGGTCGCGTCGAAGTGCACCGTCTCACCCTGGAAATCCAACCCGATCCTCACCCCGCGATCCACCCGAATGAGATGCCCCAACTCGACCATCTCAGCATAATTCTCCGACCTCTTATCCACAGTCGGCCAAATCGACACCATCAGCTCCACCCCCATCTCCTTCAACTCCCTCACCATCCCCTCCGGATCCGGCCAATACGTCGGATCAAACTTCCACTCCCCCTGCAGCGGCCAGTGGAAATAATCCACCACAATCAAATCCAACGGCAAACCCCTCTCCTTATACCCCCTCGCCACCTCCAACACCTCCTCCTGCGTCTGATACCGCAGCTTACACTGCCAAAACCCCAACCCAAACTCAGGCATCATCGGCACCGTCCCGGTAACCCCCGCATACCCCTCCACAATCTCCCGCGGCCCCTCCCCCGCCACAACCCAGTAATCCAACACGCCGGTGGCATACGCCTCCCAACTCATCACATTCCGCCCCAGCACCGCCCGCCCGACGCCGGGGTTGTTCCACAGCAGGCCGTAGCCGCGCGAGGACAGCAGGAAGGGCACGCAGGCCTGGCTGTTGCGCTGCGCCAGCTCGAGGTCGGAGCCCTTGAGGTCGAAGAGCGGCTGCTGGTACTGGCCCATGCCGTAGAGCTTCTCGTGCGGGTCGAGGGACTCCAGGCGGAAGGTCAGGTGGTAGTCGCTGCCGCCGGGGACGGGGCGGAAGTCGCGCGCGGGGATCTCCAGGGCGGAGCAGTTTGGATCGAGGGGGTCGCGGCGGTGGCGGTGGTATTCTTCTAGGAGGAGGGTGTTGGTTGTGGTGTTGTGGAGGGTGAGTTTGCCGAGGGCGGTGATGGTGGCGCGGATGGTGCCGTGGGTGAGGGTTGCGGTTGTGGGGGTGATGGTGATGTTAGGGGGGAAGGTGGGAGGGGCGGGTTGGAGGGCCCAGTCTTCTGCGGGCATGGCGCGGAGCTTGGTCGCGCGGATGCGGAGGGCGTTGGGGCCCCATGGCTCGACCCAGAGCTTTTCGGAGTCGTAGGTGAAGATGAGCTTGGAGTCTTGTTGGGCGAACATGGTGTGGTGATGGTAGTGGACCACGAGGTTGTTTCAAACAATGTGATGAGTCTCGCTTGTTGGGAAGGTCAAGCAAGGTCCGAGAATGACTGTTGGGTGAGTTAAGAGCACAACGCGGGCTGCCAGTCAGTCACCGGGCGGGCTTATAACCTGATGCTGTGTGGGGTATCTGGATCGATTCTCCACGAGAGCCCGCAACCGTCGGCTTTGTGATTTGATTGCTAGTGTGTTGATACTATGGGCGTCGTGTCGGACTGGCATCAGTCGGGGATTCGTTAGATGCGGGGGACAGTGATGGTCAACGCCGGTGGGGGTGGAGATCCCCCGCGGCGGAGACGACGGAGTTAGTGAGCGACTCACAGGCTCACACCGTCGATCCCATTTCTCGTATCTTGCCTCGCTTCGATTACCGGTTTTGCTTCCTTTTCCTGACCGCCCCCATAACAAAACCACATGGCTCTGATCCCTCCACCGCGAGGAAACAGAAGACCCGGGGAAGAGAACCCTGTTTCCGATAGGGAGCTTGCCGTCTCCCCCCGCCATGCGCATTCTCCACAGGACGCAGCCCAACCCGGCCCCGCACCAATCCTCTTCCCCACACATTCTCCAACTGCCCCTGCCTTCCAAGTGACTAAGGGGTGAAAGCGGCGAACGCTGTCCTTAGATGTCCCTTATTGATGTTGAGAGACAGTTTGGAGTGTGGCGAGTGCTCACCGCCAACCACGGAAACCTGGACTGGGTATTTGGCCAGAGTTCCTTCCACGGGCGGTCTTATTGGTGCGGTTGCCTGGCGTGATTGGTGCAGCCTGGAGGTTTTGAACACATTCGGGGGAAGGTGTGGAGGTGGGTCTGCCCCACCTCCACACCAAATTCCCGAGCCCACAGCAGATCGCTTCATGGACTGGAAGTTCCACAATCCCCAGACAACACCAAATCCCGACCCGCAAAATGCAACTCGGGCGCGTCCTCGAAACGTCCCAATTGCCGGGCGTGGGCCTCCTTGACACGCGGAGAAATGCGGGGAGGCTTGCCATGATCTCCCGCCTCGATTCCGGGGAAGCCAAGACCTCGGGCATCGCGTGGTCACAGAAACGGGACGGACGGCACCTTTGCTCATCCCGAGCACGTCCTTCCTCGACTGCGCGTGCTATAAACAAGGGGCATCCCGCGCTCCCATGGCACCATGTTCTTCCGGAGCCACACATCTCTTTGATCCTCTGATCAGACCCTATCCTTCCAGACAACATGGAACCAACCAAATCACACGAAGTGGTTGAACACAACGAGAAGCGCAACAATCCACTTGACCACGACTCTGACCACCACGTCAGCGATGGCGCATTTCTCGGGCACAGGGGCGTGTGGGAGGCAACCCTCGAAGATGCCCAGGCGGCCAACACCCACGAACATGGTCTCACCGTCCGGTCTGCCGCCAAGGCCTATCCGTGGGCCGTCGCCTGGTCGCTCATTGTATCCATGTCCATCGTCATGGAGGGCTACGATACCGCCCTCATTGGCTCTTTGTACGCCTACCCGAGCTATGCCCGCCGCTTCGGCGAACTGGACGCTTCCACCGGGATCTATCAGATCCCCGCGCGCTGGCAAAGCGCCATGGGCAGCGGGCCCCAGGCCGGAGCCTTCCTCGGCGCACTTCTCAACGGCTATTTGATTCAACGGTGGGGATACAAGCCAGCGTTCGGGGTCGGCGTTGCCTTGATGACCGCCTGTGTCTTTGTCTCGTTTTTTGGCATGTCTGTCGAGCTCCAGGCCGTAGGCCAGATCCTTTGCGGGTTAGTATTCACCGTGCCCTGGTGCCAACCAGCTGAAGCTGACGCGGAGTCTTGCAGTCTCCCATGGGGAATCTTCGCCACCATTGGCCCTGCATATGCGTCCGAGCTGTGCCCCCTCCCGCTCCGTGTTTACCTCACGGCATACACCAACATGTGCTTTACCATCGGCCAGTTTGTCGGCGCCGGTGTTCTGCAGAGCTTCCTCAAACGCGAGGATGACTGGGCGTGGCGGATTCCATTTGCGTTGCAGTGGATCTGGATCCCCTTCCTCGCTGCCGCCGCCGTGTTTATGCCCGAGTCCCCGTGGCATCTAGTCCGCAAGGGTAGACTCGTCGACGCCGAGAAGAGCGTGCTTCGCCTGATGGCCGAACACGAAAAAGGAAACGCAAAGGGCCTGGTTGCGCTGATGATCCACACCAATGACCTGGAGAGGGAGATTGCGGCGGGAACCTCATACTTGGACTGCTTCAAGGGCATTGATCTGCGCCGCACCGAGATCGCCGTGGTGTCCTTCCTCTGCCAGATTCTCTCCGGGGCCCAATTCGCATACTCCGCCACATACTTTTTCCAGCAGGCCGGCCTTGCCTCCGAGGACGCGTACAAACTCGCCCTCGGCGGCACGGCGATTGCCTTCTGCAGCAGCATTGCTGCGTGGGTCTTGATGCGGCACGTTGGGCGGCGGAGCCTCTACTTGTCGGGCATGTCTACCATGGCGGTGCTGCTCTTCGTCATCGGCTGTCTAGCCATCGACACGTCCAAGGACGCCGTCAAATGGGTGCAATCCGTTCTCTGCCTTCTGTGGCTGCTCACCTACTCGCTTACCGTGGGGCCGGTTGGCTGGGTCGTCCCGGCCGAGGTGTCGTCGACCCGCCTGCGCTCCCAGACGGTTGTTCTCGCTCGCAACGGCTACTACTTGGCTCAGATCGTCGCCAACGTTATCCAGCCCTACATGATGAACCCTCTCGCATGGAACTGGAAAGGTTGGTTGCCCCTTGACCGAAAACGCCAGTCTCGTGTCTTGCTAACGCTTCTGCGCAGGAAAAACTGGTTTCTTTTGGTTTGCGACTGCGACTCTCAGCGTCATCTGGGCCTTTTTCCGCCTGCCCGAGACCAAGGGGCGTTCGTATGAGGAGCTGGATGTCATGTTTGAGGCCAAGCTGCCGACTCGGAAGTTCAGCAAGTACAGCGTTAACGCTTACGATGTTGGAGACCGCCGCGTCCAGGAGGCTTGACGTTGGCGGCGCGCCTTGCCATGGACGCCCGGGGACTTTGATAGCGTACATAGTAGCTGCTCAAGGAGAAATCCAGCAACTTGGATATCTCTGATTTCGCAATTGGTGTTCCTTGCGTCTCAGTTTCCTTCTATTGCCCTTCATGAATACCCAGGGCCGGTCACTTCAACCTTAGAGAGTTGACGTCACTTCTAAACTCCAGCTTGTGGAGTGAAACAAGGAGCAATAATCCTGCGGCGGTCACATGTCAAGTCGCTGAGGCCAAGCCCTCTCCGCCTTGGTCGTGAAGCTGCTGACGGGAGGGATTTTGTGGGGGTGGGTCTTGCACCCAGCTCCAACTCCCCAACCCCTGCTGCGAGATCTTCGTCAACTTCCCCAGGTTATCTCCGCACATACTCTGGGGTTCTGGGGAGCCCACCAGCCCACATAGATTTGATGATGCGAGAGATGTGGATACCGACCTAAAATTGGGGGCAGCGTCAACATCTGTGCGGTCCAGAATCGACACAGCGATCGTCGTCGCCCTTGGGACCATGTCCGTGCAGAAGCGTGAGCGACAACGACGAGGACGAGGCCGTCACTGATGTCTCACGCAATTACAGTACTTTCGTCGCCTCCAAATGACGAACTTCATATTCGGCTATCTCCGCGCACGATGGCCGAGCGACCTGACCAGCCCCCACTTGAGTCGATTCCGATCCCAACACCCACTTCAAATTACGATTCGAGCCCTTTCAAGTTCGCATGCCGCTTCTGCCCCAGACGATTCCTCCGCCAAGACCATCTGAAGCGGCACGCCCAAACCCACGGGCAGGAAAAGCTCGTCAAGTGCGGCTACTGCGACAAGACGTTCGGGAGAAAGTGAGCCTCACGCTGAGGACCTGAGGGAACCGGGACTGACGTGCTCCCAGAGACGCGGCCCAACGGCACGAACAGCTGCACACGCGTGCGCCCCGTGACGATGAACCCGGATCTCCGGGCGACTCGGCCGGCACGATCCGCCGGACGTGCTCCGTGTGCGCCCACTCGCGCGTCCGGTGCTCGGGTGGGGTTCCCTGCGACCATTGCTCTGCCAGGCATTTGGAATGTCAGTATTGTCCTCGCAAGCGAAGGAGACTAACCAGCCGCGGTTCTCCGGCCGAACCGGCCTCCGTCTTAGACTCACACACCGCATTCCCCGACGACCCGGCAGGGCGGCTCTGCCACAATGCAGACCCGAGCCCGGGTGCCGGCGGCGCAAGTTCCTGGCCGGCTATCCAAGAGCCGCCGCCGCCTCTGTCTAGCACAGCCGCCCTGTTCCATCAGGGGGGTGGAACACCCATTGCGACAAACTGGCTACCGTTCGTGCACGCCGATCTGGGCGAGGCCCTGGGTTATGCCGACGATGCGGTGCCTGCCCGTACCGGGGTTATCGCGGAGATGGCCCCAACCGTTGGAAGCCGAGTCGAAGGGACCGGTCTCGAGGATCTGGAGCACGCCTTCTTCTTCCAGCAGGACCAGGTCTCGGCACTGATCAAGTCCATGCAAAATGGGTCGCTCGCCGTGGCGGAAAGTTGTGGCTCAGACTGCACAACGAGCTCCCACAACCGGCTGTATGCGGACGGAGCCGGCTTCCGGGAGAGCCAGTCCGACCGGAGCATTCTCGAGCGCCGTGCGGCGTTTCCGAGGCATAGTCCGTCTATTGGGGGGCAGCAGACGGGACTTTCATCGACTGCGTTTCTTTTGGAGAGGATTCGAGTTGAAAAAGTCAAGGGAGTGAGACTTGAGTTGGAGATACCGGAGCCGATATTTCACGAGATGGAGTCGAGATTGTGCCCATTGGTTGGGAGGCCGCTGTTATCGGCAGAATCTCTTGCCCAGAGGGAGATCCTACTGACGAGGGACACGTTCAACTTCTTGATTCGGCTTTATTTCGATCATTTCCATCCGCTGTATCCCTTCCTAGATCGGTCGCTCCTCTGCATCCCAGTATGGGGATGGAGTCTTGTTTTGGCGACGGCGGCCATTGGAACTCGATACTTGGGCCTTGCTGAGTTGACCCGGTTTGGTGATGACCTCTGCGGCGCCCTCCACGAGCTGTTGATCAGAGAGGTGTGTCTCTTGGTTCCTTATCGCTTTCATGTCGCCTCACCTCTTCTCTGACACGTAACGCAGCTTGACTTTGGCCGCATTCAGGACTCGCTGCCGTACATCCAAGCGCGGACGCTGGCTGCAGTGGGCTTGTGCCAGGGCCGACAACCTCAGTTGATGAAATGTGGATATACTGCTCTTTCCCTAGTGTGTAACTCTTGCCTGCAGCTCAGGCTGCTAGACGAAGATGACGATATCGGCGCCTACGAGGCTGGCCAGACCCCTGAGCAGGTATGGTTGGCTTGGCGTTTCCGGGAGACCCGGAGGAGGTTGAGTTTGTTCATATGGGTACGGCTCCCATTCATTGTTCTCCTTTGTGGCTCAGAATCTTATGCTGACAAAGTTCTTGGTAGCTGCTTGACGGGTGCTTTGCGTTCGCAAGCGAGCACCCCCCAAATCTCCCCTCGCAGAGACTGCAGCTGAGATTGCCCTCCACCGAAGCGTTGTGGGAGGCAGGGTCCGCGGATTCCTGGTTCAAGGCCCTTCCTACAGCCTCAACAGTCGCCGGCGGAGTTGTGGGCGCTCTGCTCGGAGAGGAGTCAACGCGATCGACAGTTGCGCAAGCCGCAGAATTCCTCTGGAGCAACCTTGTCACCCCGGATGGCACAACCCAGTTCAGCACCGTCATTATCATTTATGTCCTCCTTCGGCGTAAGTGGGACGCGAGTCAATTCTTGGACGAGCCCATTATGTCGGCACCGCCAATGCCAGGAGCGCCGCTGCATGCACGAGCCCAATATCTCGGCGCGATACCAGAGTACACAAAGTGGAGGAATTATGTGTGCGACTGTCTGGATGTCTTGCATTGGGATGCCTTAAGCCTATCCGCGCGCGCCGAGGGGCGGGAGAGCCCCGTGTCTCTGCATCTCCACCTGTCTCGCATCGTCATCCTCGTTCCATTGCGTGAGCTGTTCGAGCACTCGTTCACTCACATCCGGACCGCTTCTAGCAATCTCCTTCCTCACAACATCTACCAGCCCCCGCGGTCTGGGCAGCATTGGCGGCGGACTCTTCTCACGTGGGCGCACCAGGACCGGTACAAAGCCCGCCTGGCCATCATCCACGCTGGGGCCTTGTTCTGGCATGTCAGGCGCTATGCCTCCTGCTCGTTCATGGAGCCATTTGGCGTCTTCTTGTCTGCCTTGGTGCTGTGGGCATTCGGATCTCTGTCTGGGACTGTTAATCTCGAGAGGCAACATTTCGGCGACGCCGCAACTCAGACTCAAACCGGAGAGCAGCACGCACCGACTCCTGCTACCAGTAGCGCTGGTGTTAATCAGTCAGCGCCGTCGCCGTCGGCGTCAGAGTTACGAGATGGCAACCACCATCGCACAGTGAGTGAGGCCTCGCCAGTAACCTTGCCGTCGACGTCCTCCTCCGCACAACGAACCAGCTTGCCCTCGACACGGCACCGGCGAATGCCAAGGGTTGCGCACCTTGACCGTCCCTTAGACGATGAGCTCGTGCAGCATATCATACGGTCTGGCGACGAAATACGGTTCTGTCTTGAGGGGGTGGATGATCTTTGCTGCGCCGAGGGCCCAGCCCAGGTTCTGCGCGAAGCCGTCGGCATTCTGTTGGAGCAGCCGGTTGTGTGGTCGGTTTCGGAGACGTATGCTGAATACTTGGAAAGCATGATTTCTTAGCTGACGCCCCTGGGTTGGATCATTGGACGAGGACCGTGTGGCCGAGGCCGTGTCATTGGCTCTATTCACATCGCACCGCGTGAACCCGTGACCATCATCTTCAGGAAGCGCACCAACAACGACGCTAGAACGTTGACGAGGCAGATTCCGCGTCATTTTGCGAGTCTCGCTGCATGGAACGAATAACAAACCAATGATAAAACCTACATTGACCGCATTCGCCTTACCTAGCCAAGCCCAACCATTGCTGCCTTGGTGTAACGACCTCGTGTCTCTTCATATACACGCGAGCCCCTCCGAGGCTCCGACAAGCGACCATTTCTCATCTCTGCCATTTTTCAACACATCCAAACTGACTATACAGTTACTAACTATCCAGCAGTACAAGGTTATGCGGCCATGGGGGTCAAGCGAAAGTACTTCTACGCCATTTCCCGGGGTGACTGTCCTCCGACAGTCTCTCAATGCTGGTAAGGACAAACAGCCCGGAAGTGCTGGGAGACATCTAAGGGGCTAACCACACCTATAACAACAGGGCATTCGTCCACGCGCGCGTCAACGGGTATCCTCGGAATCGGTACAAGGGCTTTGAGACATTCGAAGAGGCCATAGGCTACCTGAAAAAGGAGGGGCACGAAACATTCCACTTCGAGGAGGGTCCAGCGGACGGCGCAAAGTCGTTATCACAGCTGGATCCCGATGGTGGCAAGCCAACCATCTATGTCGTTGCCAAGGGCCGGGAGATTGGGTTTCAGCAGAGCTACGGGTAAGGCGTCGGCAACGATACCCAACCATTGAACGGAGAAGGCTGATGAGAGAGACCAGGGACACAAAGGTGTTAGTCGACAAGCATAGCGGGGCGTGCCACAAGTCCTTTGCGACTAAGGAACGGGCGCTGGCGTTTTTGGAAGTGGGGATGGCTGCTTTGCAACTCAAGGGTGAGGCGTCGTCGCAGAAGAACTGATGGCTGGTACAAAGTGCTTAGTCGTTCTCGGAGCATCGAGTATTTCGTGGTTCAGTGTTATGAAGCCATGAGTTGTGGGGCACTAGGTATGGCACTTACTTAGGTAGTGACAGTGGGAGTTGTGTCAGTCGTGGTGCCGCTGCTGTGGTGTTGGGGGTAGAAATAGTTGTAATTAAGTCCCTGTTGGCAGATGATTCCCACTCCCCGAGAGCAATCAGTGAACCATAATGAGACGCTATAGGTTTACTGTTGGTCTGAGACGCTGCCGCTTAGTTGTGATGTTCTAAAAGTGCCCCATGAATGTGTAGGAAACTGTTGCAGCGTTGATGGTGAATATAATGGGGGAAAAGCAGAGGTTTTGTCTGAGCATCCACAACGACGGCCAGCGAAAGGGAACGATCTGAAACGAGAATGCCTGCTCTCTTACTGTCTTATCTACAGTATATACACGTGACTGGTTCCCAACAATTCATTGCATGGAGTGGCGCAGTTAGTTCACTTTCAGGCTTTCAGCTGCTCAGCCGTCCTTCGGGCGCTCACTGGTGCCTGATCATGAGCCGCTGCTGCGTTCTTGTGAGAACATCCCTCAACTTCGGTCTGCAAGAAAAGAGAAAACGAAGCGCGAATCTATCATCGGCCGAGATTCAACCACAGCAGCCAGCCAAGGGCTAACTGCGATGGATCCACTCAGCGCCTTGTCTATTGCGACGGGCGTCGTTGCCTTCATCGACTTCGGCGCGCAGCTGATCTCGCTTTACCTGGAAGTGCAGATCTCCGTCGCCGGACGCCCTGCCGCGCTGACCGCCCTCGAGGCCGAGTCGCGCGAACTGTCCGCGAATGCATCCCACGCCCAAACCAAAATCGCGGCTCTCCAGGCGCGCTACCCACGCCAGTCAGAGTCACTCACTCGCCTTGCCGCTGAGTGTGCCGGGGCCGAGAAGGACCTCCAGAGCCTTGTCGACGGCTTGACGGCAACACCGCACACTCGTCATGGTTTGCGCGCCCGCGGTGCCCAGGCTTTAGTCGCCATCCGCGGCATTCGTAGGCAGGGCGACATGGAAGCGCTGAAGGATCGCTTGAGGAGCCTCCGGGAACAACTCATGATGAGTGTCATCATGTGCATCGCGTAGGCCGATTTCGACCTTTTCCTGCCCTTTTCATCAGATGACGCTCAGTGCTGAGACCAGCGTTAGAGACGACACCAACGAGAGCCGCTCAAAACTTGCCGGCGTCGATACCGGCGTTGGGGAGGTCCTTGACATGCTCCGTCCGATGAAAACCGCGATCGTCAACCTCCAGCCGGAATTTTCCACCGTCTCCCAAAGTCGACCACTGGCAACGATGCATGAGAGGCTTAAAATGGCCTATGGGCTCTGGGCTTCCATCACCATGGCCGACCAAGCCAATCCCCAGACGGCTCCCGCCCTGGTTGAGAAATCGCCGAGGGACGACAGTCGCATCCAATCCAAAGTTATACAAAGCCTCAAGTTCGAGGCTATGATTATGATCGCCCGGGAGAGTCAGATTGACCACCCTTTCCCTGAAACCTTTCAATGGCTTCTCGATGACCCGCGTCCCGGAACCGGCGGGACTTCAGCTGAGGGCCTGCCGCCGCCGACAAAATTCAAGGAATGGCTTGAATCACATATCAACGACACGCCTTTCTGGGTCACGGGCCAGCCAGCCTCGGGAAAGAGCACGTTGATGAAATTCATGGTCACAAATGCTCAAATCCGACCCTGTCTCCAGGCTTGGTCCGGGGAGCATAATCTTCTTACATGCAGCGTCTACTTCTGGAATTCAGGATCATTAGGCCAAAGAAGCCAGGTCGGCCTCCTGTCAGCCATTCTCTACCAACTTCTTCGACAGCGGCCAGACCTCTGTCACTCTGTTGCCTCAAGACGCTACCAGTACTTCCAGTTCGCCGGAACAGACTTGCCCAACCCCCAGAACTGGACTCTCGAAGAGCTTCAAGGCGGCGTAACCTCGTTTGTTTCCCAGATAGAGAGCACCAACCGCCTTGCCCTTTTTGTTGATGGTCTCGACGAATACGAAGGAAACCTCGACAGCCTCATCTCCTTTCTCAAAGGGCTTCACCGCAACCATAACGTCAAACTTTGTATCTCGAGCCGTCCCTGGAACGCCTTTAAGGACGCGTTTCGCATATACCCCTCGTTGAAGATGGAGCTTTTTACCAAACCTGACATCGTCAAGTATGTTAGCACTCGGATCAAGGAAAGTCCCGCGTTCCAAGAGCTGCGGAAACCCTTCCCAGCCAGCGTCGAGAAGCTAGAGGCTCAGATTATTGACAAGGCAGACGGTGTCTTTCTCTGGGTCGTTCTTGTCGTCGAGAAAATTCTTGTTACCGCTCAAGAGAACAATGACCTGACCGAAATCTGGAACGTCTTCGACAGCTTACCACCTGGACTGGAGGAACTCTACACTTCTATGCGCCGACGTCTCGACCCCACTCATCGCTCGAGGGCATCGACAATGTACCAGCTACTCTTTCGGTGGAATGAGGTCTTCGATCGCTCTTTTGAAGCATCTACATTCTGGATGGCTGTGAACTGTCGCGATGCCACCGAGCACCAGCCCTACATCGAAAATGATGCCACGGAGATAATGCCTCTGTTGGAACGGCGTTTGGCTGGGGCGACTGGAGGGATCTTACAAATTCACGTGGCTCCCCCTCAAGAACCCTTTCGTCAACAGTCACCAGTGGCGTTTGTTCGATTCCTTCATCGAACCGTATCTGACTGGCTGCAGAGTATCAGGTCCTTGATTGAGAAAGACGGGCCTGCTCACTACGATCCAAGCCTGGTACTCACATCGGTTCTTGTTTCTCTCTGGAACACCGTCAAGAATGAGAAACTAGAGACTTGTCAACTCGCAATACGCAATATTTTCGAGGTTGGGCAATCTTGCAGGTCCTCGCCTGAGGCTAGGTCAAAGCTACTCCGCATAGTTGACCGACTTGAGCCTGCTGATCTGCGGCGTTTGGTTCTTACCGACTACGAAGCCAGCACTCTTCAATCCGCTCCAGACTCGATCGTTCGCCCGTATCTCGCCGTTCGCTCCCGTTGCGCGTCATACCTTCAAGCAAAACTCGAGAGCAGTTCATGTGCCACGGGCTTGGAAATGCCTCGGAAGCTGCGCAGGGTGCCTGCCATGTTCTGGAACGCGTCGCAGAAACGAATCACACGTCTCATCCTCCTGGCGCTCTTCATTCACGCCGCCCAAGCAATGGAAGATCTCCCAGCCGAAGCCAGTAGACTTCTAAATGTGAACACAACATTGAAGACTTTCGAAATCCTTCTACAGGCGCAGATTGCGCCTCGTCGCGTCCTGAGGGACGAAATCGAACGAAGGCTTGACAATCGCCTCCCGCGAGAGTTCTGGGAGGCTCTCTGGACTGGGTTTGAGGGGAGGGGATTTGCTGAAGTCACAAGCATCCAGCGACGAGCTTCACGCTCTAGCACCGCCTCAGCCAAAATCATCCTTCCACGCGCATAACGGCGGCAACCAAGGCTGTTAAAATGGGGGGTAATTATCTCTCTCGGACGGTTCCAGAACCTTTGGCCGCCATTGACGGGGAAGGAGGGGAGATACTGGGCTCGGTACCTAAGGTACTTAGGGAGGTGATGCAGGCAGTGCCGGAGAAAGCAGATTTGCAGCTAGATCTCAGAACCCGGCTTCGATCGGGTTGTTTCCTCGTACTGTCCCCATTTTGCGATCGACATACCATGTACCTAGGCTACCTACCGTAGTGGGAAACTGTGGGGGGGGACAACCGTAGATACAGTAAAGTACCGTAGTGGAAAAATATGGCGGCCAGTTATCATACTTGGCATTCTAGAAGGCCAAGTATGATTCCTATGTCAACTAGCGTTCCTAGGTCAACTAGCATTCCTAGACCAGTTAGCATTCTAGCCCGAGTATTGAATATAGCAAGAGCAAGTGGTTCGACTTCCTTGAACTGGCAGAATTAGGAGACTCAAGACCCGGCAGACTTAAATTGGCAGACTTAGACTGGCAGACCCGAAGTCTCAACCTTCAATAAACAACGCGACCTCTAACACCCGCATCATCAACGCCGCCCGCATCATCAACGCCGCCTACATCATCAACGCCGCCTGCATCAACGCCGCCGATATCAATCAACTAGGTAAGCCACTACGATCATGATTATTAGTGCAATTGGCTGATTTGCCCGGCAGTGACTGCAGGGCAAGTGGTGGCAGGGCGTGGGCGCGGCAGGGTGGGTGCGGCAGGGTAAGTCTGGCAGTGGGTGCGGCTGGTTCTGGGACTTTGCGTTGTGGCTTAGAAGCCCTATAGTGTAGCGGTGGGATATTGAATCGGTTGCTAGATGCAAGTGCTGTAGGCAGGTAGGCGGGCAGATATAGGGGCTCGAGAAGGGGTCTAATTTGTGTGAGGTATGCTCGTTGACATCAGGTATGCTACCTAGTAGTTGACATGTGTATAATACCTATGAAAACTGTCAGAACTTTTCAGGCTATGATACATGGTGTCAGGTATGATACATCCCCCCTATAGATCCCCGCTGCGGTCCGGGTATTTATGTCTTCCGGACCTTACTACGCCCCTTGAGGCGTTCACAACGCCATCAATCCGCTGTGCTCATTCCTCCCAATCATCGTCATCAATGCCCGTCCACTCCGAGCCCAAGTCATCCCTTTCCCTCTCCCCACCCGTCTCCCAACCTCGATCCACAAAATCCCATTCCCAGTCCTCATCACTCTCCCCTCCACCAGTCGACCTCCCGTCCCAGCCACGACCGGCACCCATCACCATGCCCCCGACACCACTCCTCCGAACAGGACCGTACTTGTACCTCACACGGTACACCGGCTCGTCCCGCAGAATATCCTCCAACCCGAAGCCAGGCCCGAGCTCATACCCCTCGGCCTCATTCTCACCCGCTTCCTCACCAAAAGCGCTCCCCCCCAGCACCACTCCCTCATTTACGCAAGAAGCCACTCCAATGATTCGAACCCCCCGAAACCACTCTGACCGCCGCTGCTCATCCCCTCCCGGCCCCGCCAGCCTAGAGCTCGCCATCTCCCGCCCTTCGTCTCGCACCGCCGGCCAGGCGCGCCGCCAGTCCTTCCCGGGCTGGACGCGCGTGAGGTCGTAGCAGCAGCTGCATCGGTACCACACCGACCGGTTCCGCTTCGCGTTGGCCTCGAGGTAGGTGAGGAAGTGCGGCTTGTTGGGCTTGGGGCTTTTTGTGACGGGCCCGTTGGCCTGTTGTTGTTGTTGTTCCTTCCAGACGTGGCGCTTGTATGCTGCTGCGTCGTCTTGGTAGTCGGCGATGGTGCTGAGCTTGCGTCGGCTCCAGGGGAGGGGGTTGCGGTGGTGCTTGCCGCGGGGGTTGGGGTTTGCGGTGGCGGGACGGCCGCGGAGGTAGCGAGTTGTGGTGAGGTGGGTGAGAGGGTCGAGGTCGGTGGTGATGGTGGTGGAGGTTGGTTCGTGGTTATGGCATGCCATTTGGACCTAAGGGTTTTGTGCCAGGATTGATTGTTTTGGCAGGGGAAAGAGTCAGGTCTCCTGGAGAAGTTGTTCGAGTTGATCTTGATTATCTGCCTCTGGCACACTCTTTACCAGCGGATCTGCCTTTTATCTTGTATTATCGCCGCATTCCTCCTGAGGCCATCCGTGTATTGCGTCGGCAAGCCCAAATGGGAATGGTGCGGTTGAGGACGGTGAGGACGCCACGCCGTGGCGTTATTTCGAGGCCTTGGCTCGCAGTGCGCTGTCTCGAGGCTGCCAAACCCCCATCCCACCCTGCTGCGCCGCCGCCACGAGGAGAGCCCATCCCGGTGGCGCGCTACAAAGCCCGGGTGGTTCCAGAACCAGTTCCCACTGTCCCCTCCCGCAACGACTTCCTCACCATGGATCTCTGCAAATTGAATCGGACAACCCGTGAGGGCCTCCCGGAAAATGAGTCACTTCCAGCCCGGCTGGTAGACTTCGGAGACTGCCACTCATGAGGCGTGAATGATATCGCTCGTCGAATTGTCCTTATCTTTCTGTGGAGACTTACTAGGGGCTGTGAATCCACGCGGGGCTTCCCTTCTGCTTTGTAGTTAGTCTGACCTTGGATAGGTAGAGCATATTGTCGCAGGGCACGCAGAGAGAGCAAGAGAGAGTGGTGATACTGCGTGTCGTATTGCGTGGTGTTGTGGAAAAGAGGTTCTGCAACGCTGCGAGGATCACATTGCAGATGACAGATTCCAGCTTCCCGCTTTCTGCTTTTTACCCCTGCTCGGGGCGGGAGGTCGCGCGAGCCTGGTGAGCTACGCGCAAAGAAGCCGCCTAGTAGTACGACCCTAAGCTACGGTACCTAGCTTGTCACAAGACCTTGGGATGTGTTTCGGCACTACATATTTCAGAGGGAGAAAGCTCTTACACTTGGCTAGCATGCAACAAAGGCCAAGTACCTCATCTATGTACAGACACGAGAGAGGAGAGGAGAAGGTTCCGGGAGAGAGAGAGATCCACAGACTTTTGGGCTCTTTGCCTCTATGTCCCTCTTACTGACACGTCCCAAACGCAGCCTGACATCCCTCTCCGCAGTGCCCATCGGTCGAGCCGCACCACCCATACGCCGAGCAGCAATCACCAAACTCAGCACCCAAACACGTCACCCCGTTACCACAGCTACCGTCGACGCTAGGCGGCAACCCGGAGCCTCCACACGTCCCATGCGCGGGCTGACAGCCCTCCCCGCAGTGTCCGTCGGTCGAACCACAATACCCATACGCCGAGCAACAATTCCCAAACTCGGAGCCCTGGCACGTCACCCCATCCCCACACGAGCCATCCACACTGATGGCCTGCCCGTTCCCGGGCGTCGTACACTCTCCAAACGCAGCCTGGCATCCCGCTCCACAGTACGCACTCGTCGAGCCGCAATACCCAGACGACGAACAGCAGTTCCCAAACGCCGACCCCTTACACGTCACCCCATTCCCACACGGCCCATCCACGCTCACCACCAGCGTCGCCGACGCCGTAGCCGAAGACGTAGTCGTTTTCGTCCCCGTAGTCGTCCCCGTCTTCGTAGTCGTCCCCGTCCTTGTCGTCGTCCCCACTCCCACAGGCGGCGTGAAAGTAACAGTAACCCCCGGCGGCCCCGTCGTCGTCGCCGACGGATTCAACGCATGGTCCCAATCATACCTCGGCCGCACACAATACGCGCGCCCGACCACCACCCGCGCATCACACCCCGCCGCGTCGGGCCCCAACGCAGTATTCACCTTCAAAAACAAATCCACCGCAATCTGACTCCCCAAACACATCCTGGCACACCCATCCCCAGCCGCAGCAACCCACCACAACCCGCACTGCCGCGTCGTCCCGGCCGGCACGACGGCCCCCGCGGGCGGGTCGACGGCCGCGCCGGAGGTGTACCCGTCCTGCGTGGTCGGCGTGGTGGTGTCGTTGGCCGCGAGCCCCGTGCCGACGTCGAACTCGCCGAGCGGCGCGCCCAGGCAGATGACGTGGCCGTAGACGGGGACGGTGGTGTTGAAGTCGCGGCACTCGAAGCCAAACCAGGGGTTGAGGCGCACGATGTCGCCTGGGCGGAGGTTGTTGGTGGTGTTGGCTTCGAGGGCGTAGCATTCTTCGATGGTGGTTCCCTGGACGGTCAGGGTGCGGGTGCAGGAGGGGGGGAGGCAGAGTTTGGTGCCGGAGGGGATCGGGGTTGTGGAGGCGCAGTTGGGGAGGCGGTTTTGGTTGGCTAGGTAGAGGGAGGCGGAGGAGATGGTGTGCTGGGTGGCGATGGCGTCGCAGGTGGTTTGGGAGGTCGTCGTGTACCAGGCGTCGGTGGGGCAGTCGTCGTAGGGGCTGGCGGGGATGAGATAGCGCGGGGGCTGGATGGCGGTGGGCTTGTTGGTGATACCGCAGCGGGAGTAGACGTATTCGAGGTCGGACTTCCATTGGGCGTCGTAGAAGGAGTAGGGGCTGCGCTGCATCATGGCGAGGCGCTCGACGTAGCAGAAGGAGCAGATCTCCGAGGTGGGCATATCTTGCGCTGTGTTGACGGGGGTGAAGGCGTCGATGGCGTCTTGTGTTTGACTCTGGTTAGCACACAACACCAATCATGGAGGGCCGTTTCTGGTTGCTTACCGTTACAATAGACAGTAGGATGCGCCGGATCAACCAAGCACGTCTCGTTATACCCAGCCCACATGCGGCCGCCCGGAAGCGCAGGGTCGGCCTGCGAGATGTTGAACCCCTGACACGCCGTCGAGACATGGCTCACCCAGCTCGCGAGACTCTTTCCGCAGTCGGCCTGGCACACCGAGTCCATGCGCGTCTTGTTGCCCAGCGATCCGCGGTAGCCCTCGTTCGTGAATGTCCGGACGTAGTCGTCGCACACGATGGTCTGCGACAGCGCCGTCTTGCACGTCGCCGGCCCTGAGAAATCGTTCTGCACCCAGTCGGCCGGGTACATCTGGAAGCCGGTAAAGTTGCGGGCTCCGCTAAGCGTTTTGGCACCCTGCAGCCAGGCCAGGATGGACGAGAGGAAGCCGTTGACGTTGTCCTTGGCCAGGGTGGGCGCGGAGCCGAGGGGCGAGATCATCTCAACGATGGCCTTGGTGCAGAGGTTGTAGATCCAAATGTCCTGGCTCTGCTCGACCTCGAAGCCCTTGTTCTGGCAGTTGTTGGACGTCACACATGTCTGGTCGTAGTTGTTGAACCAGCTGTACAAGCCGGCGCCGAGCAGGTAAATCGCCGATGAATCAACAATGCGGACCGCCCACGAGGTGAAGCACTTGGCATCCGTTGCCGCGCAGCCAGAGAATGTCGGGTCGTTGGGGAATAGGCCCGGCGTAAACGGCGAGGGAGCCCGCGGGGTGGTCTGAAAGTAGGGCGATTCGGTCTGGATCATGGACATGAAGATGTTGCTGGCCTGGGAAAACTGGTACTGGTACAGCACCGCGTGCTCCGAAGCCGTTCCCCAGAGCCAGGCACGGTCGCTCTCGACAAGGAGACCCCGGCCGGCGTAGATGTCGATCTGGTCCTTGGTGATCTTCTCCAAGTCATGGTCCGCCACCCAAAGCCAGGCATTTTCCATGTACGCCGTCGAGTTGGGCTTGAGATGCATCAGCAGCGACGCCGCCTTGCAGCCGGCCTTGACCTGCCCGGACAGCTTGGGACACTGCGCGGTCTGCAGATTCGAGCCTGCAGCACCGCCGACGCGGATGTGCGTGTCCCAGAGGCCGACGGAACCAGGGCTCTGCTCCCGCGCGTTCCACTCGACAACCACAGCACCGGCGGTGGCGCCCTGCACGGTGAACAACATGTCCTGGATCTCGATGATGCCGACCTCTCCGGGCAGAGCAACCTGCACCACCGCGCGCGGGGCCTGCTCATTCTGAAACTTGGCCCCCTTGCCCATGATCTGCGACCAAGCCTGGCCGATGATGCGCGAGCCGATGGGAATCCGCAGCGTATCCGTCACAATGTACACGCCGTAGGGGAAGTACACGACGGACGACGTGTTGCACGCGCCGGCAAGGATAGCGTTGAGCACGGCCGTGTCGTCTGCCAAACCGTCGCCCTTGGCACCCAGCGCCTTGACGTTTAGGATGTTGGATTGCGGCACGTCCGAGTACCGGGGCCGACGGCGGGTGAAGATGTTGGGGCTGGGCATGTTGTCGTACTGAGAGCCCAGCAAGGCAGAGGGACGCGGCATGGCAGCGATGTTGGCGCCGTTGATGAACTGGCTGGAGGCGGTGCCGGTGGCCGTCACGTTGTTGACGAGTCCGAAGCCCCAGCTTTGAAGGACGACTTGGTTGCCGCCGGCGAGAAGCACGCGGTTGGCGGCCGTGTCGCGGATCGCGGTCTGCACGTTGAAGAAGCCGACGTTTTGGAGGAGGAACGAGGTTGCGTTTTGCGAAAGGAGGGTAGTGGTGATGCCGGTGGGCGTGTTGGCGATGATGCTATCAACGAGGATCAAAGAGCCCACGCCCTGGCCGTCAGGCTTGTCGGGGCCGCCACCGGCGCCGCCCACGACGACGACGCCGCTGCCACAGCTCTCGATGATGTAGTCGTGCATCGTCCAGGCCCCTGCCGTCGTCAGTCGATGCCAACATGAGACCCGCAGTAAAGACCGGGCAGAAACTAAATCTGAACCAGAAGGGGGCCCATAACTTACAGTCCCAGTGAATCTGCACGGCGGTGTTGCAGTTGACAAAGACGAGATGGCTGGTGGTGAACTGCTGGTTGCCCATGTAGGCTCTACACAGTCAATGCCGAGTTTAGCCAGTGTTCTTCAGGTGGCCTAGCAATAGGAAGGAGAGGAACGAGAACTCAGACTCACCCAAAATTTCCTCCCACAAAAGTAAGGTCAGCAAGGAAGCCTCCAGATCCGTTCTCCATGTAGATGCCCTGTTGCGTATTGCTCGGCGTGTCCGAGTTGTAGCGCATGTAGAACTCAATGTTCTCAAGCGACGACGCCTGCGCAACTTGCCAGTGGATGCCAGCGAGATATGTCCCCGCGGGGGCAATGCGCAAGTCGATCTTGAAGTTGCGGATGCTTCGCATGAAGTTGGCGGTATTCAAGTACCTGCCCACAAGCAGGTTAGAATCTCGGGCCGTGCCCCTGATAGCAATGGAATCTCACCATTCCTCGTTGTCACCAGTATACACATTGCTGCTGATGACACTGCCGCCGGTGAAACTGGTGGCAGCCAAAAGAGTGGGCAGATTATGCGGCTTTCGCAATGTCAGCAGTTTTCAAGTTTCAGGGGTCGGTCAAGCCGGGAGGGACAAGCAATCACTTACATCACCCAAGAACTGCGTGTTGTAATACTGGATAATGGTTGCGCTAACGAGATAGGTGCCCGGAGGGAAGTACACCACAGCGGGGACAATGGTGCTAGAGTTGCAGCTGGCACCGCATCTGCTGCCCTGGGTGATGGCGAGCTGGATGGCGGCCGTGTCATCGGCCACGCCGTTGCCTACGGCACCAAAGTCCTTGACGTTTCTCCAGACCTGCCAGAGTTAGCTGTCTTGTCTAGAAGGAAATGAGAGGAAGAAAATACCAACCTTGTACCCAGCCGGAGCATACGGCGAGGCGCCCAGCTGGGCCATATCAGCCATCCAGAACCCGTAAGCTCGCTTGGCCGCGTGGGAGGCACTGGGGTCGTCGGACACAGATCCGACGGCGGACGAGTTGGAGCTGTACTCAACGCCATCGCCGAACCGAGCAAGACCGCCCATCGGCCGCTGCAGCTTGGGCGGCCTGTTACTGCCACCGGCTGAGTTGCCACCGTACTTTTGGCGCATGGCCGCCGCCACGTCGGCATGGTCGCCCGTGGGGATCTGCGGCGTGGACTCGGCAATGAGGCGTGCTGCCTCAATAACCTCGTCGGGGAGTGTATAGGGGCTTTTGTCGTCAGCAGCTGCCGCCGCGTCTGTTGTGCTATTGAGAGACTGTCGTCTCTTGACGCGGGCAGCTATCGTGATGTTGTCACCCGGAACGACATTGAGATCGAGTGGCGGAGCTGGGTTGCCCAGCTTGGCCAGTTCGTCAGGGGCGAGGAACTCATGCTTGTTAAAGGACGGGTTCTCCAGCCGAGCCTTGTTTTTCTGAGCAATAATGGCCTGGGCTCGCTCCAGGATGGCCTCGGGAGAGGTCAGGTTCGTGCGGGTGCCGTTCCAATTGCCACTCCGGGCCAGGAGAGGCTTGCGCAAGAGTTGGTGAACATGGCTGTGTCCTTGTTCATGGCTGCCATGGGCGAGAACTGAAGAAAATACTAGGAAAACACTGAAAAGACAGAGAAGGAGCGGACGCACGAGGGACAACATGTTTCCCGGCCCTGCTCCGTGCTGTGCAGGAAACGAGGGAGAGAATGAGTGAGTGTGGGTATCTCCTTCACCATCAACCGTCAAAAAGGGGGGCGCACAAGATACATGTATCAGCTACCATCGTCCCACAAGACAAAGAATTCCATCTGGAGATGGTCTAGTCAATCCAAAGTTCCAAACTTCGCGATATCGGCTCGGGCTACCGCGGTACGTCTCGGACTTTTTGTTCCGTGCCCTCGGACTTGGAGCCGTCCCAGGGGTATCGCCCCATATTTTAAGATGACAATGGTACCTGGTAAGCTTGTTTGCTGTTACATCGTAGTCCGGCAGAGATTTTGGTGGATATAATTAGCCCTACTAGCGACTGCCAAGCACGAGAGGATGCAAGAAAACACTGCATCTGTGATGGCCTGGTCTCGTGGGTGGGATTTTCAAGAGCTCATGCCCCTTAGAAGGCCCATATATGTCATCACTAACGCTCTTCACGTTAGCCTTATCCACGCTCACCAGGGCCAACACCACGACGGCATGATCAAACGAGATTATACATCGCATTCGACCTTCCTCGAGTCCGAGGGGGGCTCCACGTGGGCAAGATGCGAGAACCGAGAACGGAGCCTCTGAATTCCTCTCCATGTAAATAATAGCGACGATGACTTGAACTCACCACGACCACTTCCATCACTCTCATGTTCTTTGCGCGTCGTCGGCTCTGACATTGTCTGTCCTTCATTCCTTGACCTTGGACCGGCGGGTCTACCTCAAGATTAGGCTCGGGCACAGCGGCCGTGTTGTTCAACATGGCCTCTTCGAGGCAGTCATTCTTTACTCAACTCTCCTTTCTCTTTCTTGTCTTGTTCCACCTTCTTCCCACCGTCATCGCCCAGGACTGCAGCGCAAGCAACCCGTGTCCCATCGGATGCTGTTCCAAGTTTGGATTTTGTGGCCTCGGGCCCGACTGTGAGCCTCTCCTTTTGCTCTATCTATCAGATAGAGTTGCTGACAAGCTCCGCTTTGTACCCTGTTTTAGTCTGTGCTGCTGAGGTCTGCGCGGCCAACTGCGAGCGCAAGGGCGAATGTGACCCGGGAGGCTGGGGGACGACATATGCCGACAAGACCACATGCCCCCTGAACGGTATGTTTCGCTCGAGTGACTTCTGCACAATCGATGCTGACTAGACCGGTGTAGTCTGCTGCAGCAAATTTGGCTTCTGTGGAACTACCAAGGAGTTTTGCGGGGACAAGACAGTCACGCGGCCGTCCTGCAGCGCCAACGGTCAGGGATTTGAGCGGATCGTGGGCTACTACGAGGGCTGGGCTACTACGAACCGGCCATGCAACAAGTTCTACCCCGAGCAGATCCCCAAGGGGATTTACACGCATCTCAACTTTGCGTTTGCGTCGATCAACCCCCTTACCTACCAGGTCGAGCTTTCGAACACCCAGGACGACGCTATGCTCAAGCGGCTGGTGAACCTCAAAAAGGCTGATCCGAACCTCAAGATCTTCGTCGCCATAGGAGGCTGGACCTTTAACGATCCCGGCCCGACGAGGACGACGTTTTCCGACATTGCGCGCTCTCTCCCCGCCACGACACTCTTTGGACTTTCGTTGGCCCGATTCATCACCACGTACAACCTGGACGGCGTGGATATCGACTGGGAGTATCCCGAGGCCGATGACCGCGGCGGACTGAGCGAGGACTACCAGAACTTTCCTGTCTTCATGGACCGGGTCAAGTCCATCCTCCGGATCTGGGGCCGCGGCGCCGGGCTGAGCATCACGCTTCCCGCTTCGTTCTGGTACCTCCGCCACTTTGACCTTCAGGGGCTCTCGAAGTCGGTCGACTTCTTCAACATGATGACGTACGACTTCCACGGCACGTGGGACATGGACAACCGCTGGGTCGGCCCGTACCTGAACTCGCACAGCAACCTGACCGAGATCAAGGAGGCCATGGACCTGCTCTGGCGCAACGACGTCAAGCCCGAGAACGTCGTCCTCGGTCTCGCCTTCTACGGCCGCGGCTTCACCGTGTCCAACCCGTCCTGCACGGCCCCGGGATGCCAGTACGCGTCGGGCTCGCCCAAGCAGGCGTGCAGCAACGAGGTCAGCGTCGTGCTCAACTCGGAGATCGACGATATCCGGGCGCGCACCGGCGCCACGCCCGTCTTCGACAAGGACGCGGCCGTCAAGATCTTGACGTGGGACACCAACAAGTGGACTACATACGACGATGAGGACACGTTCAAGATCCGGGCCGACTTCGCCCGCAGCCAGTGCCTCGGCGGCGTCATGGTCTGGGCCGTCTCGCACGACACCAAGGACGCCAAGTACAGCAAGGCGCTGGCCACGGCGGCGGGCAAGAAGTTCCAGGCGCTCGAGGAGAACAGCGACGGCACGGTCGAGGTCAAGACGGACCATCCGCAGTGTAAGTGGACGGGCTGCCTCGAGGAGTGCCCGGACGGGTGGTTCCGGATGCAGCGCGGGGACGACGGGGCGCGCGACAACGAGGACATGATCGACACGCAGGGCTGTCCCACGGGCGGCCACAAGCTGTGCTGTCCGCCCAAGGAAGGCTTCCTGCCCAAGTGCGGATGGTACACACACCACAACGGGAAATGTGACCAAACCTGCCCTGATGGGATGATCGAGATCGGAAGCAACAGTGCCTATTGCAAGAACGGCAAGTACCAGGCCGCGTGCTGCGCCACGGGAACCGAGGCAATGACCCTCCACACCCTGTGCGGGTGGTCCAAGGCCTTCCCCGGCTGCACCTCGGGCAGCTGCAGCGACATCATCGTCTCGAACGTGGCGGGCACGGGGGCGACCTATGTCGAGTACGGCGCCTCCTCGACGGGCAGCGGCGGTGCCGTGTGCAACTGGGCCACCTATCCTACCTGGTTCGCCGAGACGCGCAAATACTGCTGCCGCGAGGACAAGCCCAACACGGGCTGGGAGGACTGCGAGTGGTACTCGCAGTACGGCCTCATGAGCACCAGCTGGCCGCCCATGACGTGCTACGGCAACTGCCCCGCCGGCAAGGTGCGCGTGGCCAGCGACATGCACGTCTTGGGATGCAACCACGGCTCGTCGGTGCGCTGCTGCACCCCCAAGCTGCAGACCATCACCAAGCGCGACTCGGACGAGAACTCCGAGTTCGAGAACTACCTGCGTAACTTCAAGAACAACAACTTTAAGTGCTCGTCCGACGACGAGAGCAAGGAGTACAAGGAGGAAAAGATCCTCGAGGACTACATCAGCGGCCTCATCTACGGCAGCCCGGACAAGCGGCGCGTCGAGATCTGGGACGACATGGTCGGCGTCCCCTACTCCAACCTCAAGGTTGCGAGCCTGCAGAAATGGGCCAAGGAAGACAAGGACGCGCTGCAGCAGGGCTCTGAGCTCGTGCCGCTCAACGTCATGTGTTTCATGTCCTCGTACAACGAGCTCATCGGCAACCAGAACTCGTGGCTGAACGACTGCCGCTGCGACCCCGACTGGTGCGGCACGCCCGTCACCGGGGGGTTCCCCGCGAGCCGGGTACGGCGAGGCCTCACCGACGACGAGGTGCGGGCGCGAGGGTTGGTGAAGCGCGCGGGCGACGAGTTCGTCGAGATGGAGCTCCAGGACCAGTTCACGTGGGTGACGGGAACCCTGACCATTGCCAAGATCGCGTACAACTCCATCGGCCAGTGGTACGACAACGACGCCATCTGGGCTGCGAGCGTCGGGTTTGCCAGCAACGTGTGCACCCTGGGCGGCATGGCCATCGTGCCCTCGTATGCGCTAACCCGCACCGGCGTGGACACGGAGCATCTCATCGACAGGCAGATCGCGGAGCACCTGATCTACGGCATGTGCACGGGCTACCTCCCCAGCTTTGCCAACGGCGTCGTCACCTGGGCCAAGGAGCCCGCGCTCTTCATGTACCTCCCCCTGGACTACTTCACCGGGACGGGCATGCAGTCCATCACGGCCATCCTCCCCGGGCTGCCCGGGTGGCCGGTGCAGATGCCCGAGCAGTCATCGTGGCGCCGCTTCATGCACTGCTACGGCAGCGACGCCATCACCGACGTCTTCTCGGCGGTGCCGGCCAACTTCAACCAGGTCAAGGGCAAGCTCTTCGGCTACCTCATGCCCTGGGACATGGACACGACCATGCAGGGCCTCATCAACAGCCTGTCGTACGTCGAGTTCTTCACCAACCTCGACCTCGTCATGGACGTCATCCACTACATGAACCTGCCGGCCATCCAGAGCCGCCTGGCGCTCATCATCGCCCGCCAGCGCTGGGTGCTCGCCACGCTCGACTACGCGCACTCGTCGGTCACGGGCAGCATCGCCAACGGCGTGTACAACTACGACGTGTACATCAACCGCCACTTTGCCGTCGTGCAGGCCATGGTCATTTACTTCTGCACCGACGCGCTCGCCAAGGCTATGAGCCACACGGGGTGGAGCAGCGAGACGCTCGTCACGGACGGTATCACGAGGGTCACGGCGTCGCTGGCTACGCTGAGCTTCAATATGGGGTTTCTGGACCAGAGGCTGTACTCGCCTCTTACGAGGCCGTCGAACACACCACCAGTGTAGAGTAGTTATGAGATAGAGGAATTGAAGTTGTTGTCATGGTTTCCATGATGGTGAAGTGCCATTGGATTTGAGAAGTCCATTTCGACGATCTCGACTTCTCGGTCGCGTGGTGAGCCAGTTGAGAGGGTGTGTGTGACGCGTAGGCTGGATTTAATCATGATTAGAGTCAGGGGTTGAAGGGAATATGCCATATGGCACTCCCGCGCGATATGGGATATGTAATGAGGCTACTTGAAAATGAGAAAAAGATGAAGTTAGTCCAGATTAAGAAATAAAGTCTTGTGCTAGTATACATTGCGAGACCCTCGAGGCCGTCCTGCCGCCTTGCGGCGCACAATGCGTCTCGTCTCTGCGGGCGCCTGGGGAAATGGCCCTCTTGTGTAAACGTCATCTGCAGAACGCCTGAATGTTTTGCTTTTGTTCTAGCAATTGAAGTGATTCTGAGCTTCAGGCTGTCACGATATTCCAAGCTTGGCTCTTACTTACCATTCTAATATGGGCGGAAATCGAAACCCATAGTGATGAGTTCCGGAACGACATGTTTTGAGCTCAGGAATAGACGACGTGTCTCCTCTGCCTTCGCTCGCGTCTTCTTCACTCTGCGCGCTCTTGCTGGCGTGCTCACACGCGAATGCGGCCTGCCCATCACTGGATCTATCCGTCGCAAATGGGTGGTTGGGGCTTGGCTCTGGATGTCAATGGTACCGTGTGGTTGACTACGTTCTTAACGTCATTGTATAAAAGATCATTAGATGCTAACTTGGTAATTTCTCTATCCTATAAATCATGACTGACTAACATACAAACCCCCGGCTTTGTCTAGGCTTAAAGCCCTTTTGATCCGTTCACCTGTTTACCCTTCTTGGTTTAGGAGCATTGTCTCGCTGGGCACTGGCATTGAAGAGCCATAGAATCAGGAATAACCACGTGTCGCTAAAGACTCTAGAGAAGACCGCCACGCTGCTCTGGCCACAATCCGATATTATATGTCTGATAAATCGGTATATAGGTACGGTTGAATCGTGGAAGTTGAACGAGACCAGCAGACCCCTAATGCTTGATGTTCTACCTCTAGCTGGTAGCTATGAGGACAGAAAACCGCCCCCCTTTCAACAACAACAAAGATAAAACGTTGTCGCTAATGTGAGGGGAACCCGAAAACGTCACCTGAGGATTTCAATTGTAGCCAACCAAACGCGTTTGCGACCCTTCCCTGCACAGCTTGGCAGACCGCAAGGCAGCAGCTGAGGGGTATTTTCAGCCTGGCGGTTGAAACACCATGTAAGGTAGCAATTGTCACCTCTTAGGCTCTCGCCACATCTTTCCACCACATCCCTTGTAGCACGCTTGCAGATACCACCAGACCTTATTATTATTATTATTATTGGTTTGTTTTACAAACATCACAATGGCCAGCGAGACGTGTATGATATTCATCGACGACTCCAACGTCTGGATCGAGGCGCAAAAGTTCGCGGCGTCGGGCAACAGCCACATGCCCAAGTTGCAAGATAGCGACCGCGACCCGCGTCTCCGCATCGACATTGGCAAGCTGGTAGCGAGGCTCCGGCGCAACCGCACCCAGGGCCCATCGTTCCTCTACGGCTCCCGCCCGCCCCCTAACGACTCGGTGTGGAAGGCCTTCGAGAAGAACAAGTTCAAGACCAACATCTACGACCGCGCCTACGGCGGCAAGGAGAAGGAGGTCGACAACTCCATGTCGGTCGGTATAACTAGGGAAGCTACCAGGTTGTCGGTGAAAGCCGAGCTCATGGCTGAGCATCTTGGCGACCCCAAGGCCACTGAGATGAAGGATAAGACTACCTTTGTCGTCATCACGGGCGACCGCGATATGATGCCCGCCGTCGAGAGCGCACTCCAGGACAAGATCCGCGTCGAGCTGTGGGGCTGGAAGTCGGGCATTTCGCGGGCATACCTGGACCTGGCGGCCATGAACGGCCTGCTGTCGGTGCACCGGCTAGATTCGATATTCAAAGACATCTGCTTCACCGCGTACCGCTCCACGCGCAAGGTCGAGAGCGTTATCGGCGGCAAGACCATGGTGCTCCGCAATATCGACGAGAGCCGCGAGGAAGCCATCTGCGACCGGCTGCTCGAAACCGGGCATTTGTTCTGGAAGACGCGGTGGGATGGGGAGGCGGACCTGTGCATCGAGTTTCCCAAGGTTGGCCAGATCGAAAACCTGATTCTCCAGGCCCGGCAGCTTCTGCCTGACGTTACGATCCTGTCGTGGCCCGAGTATAGGGCCCGCTTCTTCAACAAGGACCCCACGGACGACGTGAAGACTGTCAATATATATAAGCTGTTGGACCCGGATTTTGTTGCCGAGGATGAGCAGAATGATGCCGGTATTGAAGAGCCGCTGCAGAATCTGACGCTCAAGAACACAATTGCAAACGTCAGCGGCAGCGTACGCGGCAACGTCAGCGGCAACGGCACCAACAGCAATGGCAGCGGTTACAACAGTGGCAACGCCAGCGCCAACGCCAGTGGAAACACCAACAGTGGCAATGACACGGGCGACGACGGCGACGGCGACGGCGACGGCGACGGCGGGGGCTGGGAAACCGTCGTCAACAATCTCGACCCGGGAAAACGCCACCGGCGCGTTGTCAACCAGCGGCAGGACTGCCCTTATGGCCTGCGGTGCAAGAAGCAAGAGGACTGCGGCTACCGCCACACCGACGAGGAGCGACGGCTGTTCCAGCAGAACCCAAACCGGAACCTCGGCATGCGCAACACGCAGATGTGTCGGTACGCTCCAAACTGCTGGAGGGGGCGGGATTGTATGTACGCACATAGTGAAGCCGAAGCGAGGTGTCTGGAGTGCAACCAGACGGGCCATTTCAAAGGCGACGCTGCCAAATGTCTTTGGCAAGCCTAGGCGTGCCGTCGGTGTATGACGGTGCTTGAGTTTCAATCGTTTATTCACGGCCGTGTTTGCGGTGTTTCAGAGTCTCGAGAGAGTGAATCAAGCTTCAGTGGGGGTGCCCCACCCGACCCCTGTCCCCAAACTCCAGCCTGCCCTGGCGAGCCTGGGAGCCTGGGCAATGCCAAGCAGTCAACGCCAATGCCGCGCTCCCATGTCCCTGGAGTCCTCTGGGCGGGCGGGAAGGAAGCGGAAGTGGTGCGATGTCGGCATGTTCCCACTGCAACGTGCCTAGTTTCCCGTTCGAGCCGTCGGTGACGTGCGCGCTGCCATCGCG
>OUNM010503306.1_pt1 | contig 35362 bp, 34 predicted proteins | sample 1769961 | NCBI WGS metagenome assembly OUNM01 (sample SAMEA3914820, study PRJEB12502) | metagenome | biome: forest; material: soil | place: USA | collected 2012-03-12 | depth 0.3 m | reverse complement strand
TCGACGGCATGGTCCACATGTCGGACATCGCCTGGGGCATTTCGGGCGAGGACGCGCTCAACCTGCACCGCAAGGGTGAGACGGTGAAGGCAATCGTGCTCGACATCGATTCGGAGAAGGAGCGCATCTCGCTCGGCATGAAGCAGCTCGAGCGCGGTGGCCCGTCGGCCGCCGTGGCCGCGAGCGGCGCCGCTGCCGGCGACAAGCTCAACAAGAATGCGATCGTCACCGTCACCGTGCTCGAAGTCCGCGACGCGGGCCTCGAAGTGCAGGTCGGCGAGGATGGCGCGACCGGCTTCATCAAGCGCACCGATCTCGGCCGCGACCGCGACGAGCAGCGTCCGGAGCGGTACCAGGTCGGCCAGAAGTTCGACGCGATGGTGACCGGCTTCGATCGGTCGAAGAAGCCGACCTTCTCGGTCAAGGCGATGCAGATCGCCGAAGAGAAGCAGGCGGTGGCCCAGTACGGTTCGTCCGATTCGGGCGCATCGCTCGGCGACATCCTGGGCGAAGCGCTCAAGGCTCGCGATACGAAGAAGTAAGATGCCTAAAATGGGTAGCATTCTCAGAATGCTACCCATTTGTTACGCCCTCAGTGTCGAATCGGTCCTATTGTGACATCCGGTTTGCCTTTATGGTGACCGCGGAGGGGGCCTGTTATTCGCGCAGGGGGAAGTCGCGGATTTCAGGCAGTCGATGGAGAAGACCGGGACGAGCCCCGGTGGTCCTTCGACGTGGGGAGACCGTGTACCAATGATTCGTTCCGAGTTGATCCAGAAGCTGGCGGAAGCCAATCCTGACCTCGCCTTGCGCGATGTCGAGGCGATCGTGACGACATTCTTTGACGAGATTTCGCGCCGGCTGGCGGCCGACGGCCGTGTCGAGCTGCGCGGCTTCGGCGCTTTCTCGACCCGCTCGCGCGGCGCCCGCACCGGCCGCAACCCGCGCACCGGCGAGACGGTGGATGTCGACGCCAAGCGCGTGCCGTATTTCAAGCCCGGCAAGGAAATGCGCGTCCGGCTGAACGTTTCCTAGTCGAGGCGGCCTGGCTCGAGCCAGCTTGAGCCAGGACTCGCCGAAGACCGGCCGACAGGCGCCCGGCGCCTGACCGACGTGTCACGCGATTTACGCGCGTGACGGGACCCTGCCCATAGAGCAGCCCTGCCCCAACCCAACTCCCGCCTTGACCGCGCCGCCCCGCTGCGCGACCTGTGCGGCGACGCGGACGTGGCGAAATTGGTAGACGCACGGGACTTAAAATCCCTCGCCCTATGGGTGTGCGGGTTCGAGTCCCGCCGTCCGCACCATCAGGAAGGAACTGGTGGGCCTGTGAGGTGGGCGCGAGTCCGATCTCTCGACAGATACCGAATGGCTACATTTGGGCCAGTTGCGGACCGACCGGTCTCCGCTGACGGGTAGGAAAAGCAGTCACCCAGATAGTCCGGCATGCGCTGACCAACGCGTCATGCGACGAGCTGCGCGAGAATCTTTGTCGCGCGGCCGCGGCTCGGCTAGAAGCTCAAACGTCAACCGTAATAGCCAAGCGATCGACCGCAGGTTTACACTTTACGAATATCAGTTGACACATTGGCCATTCGGCATTACAAATTGCGCCATGGATGTTGACAAGTCTCTCGTTCTGAAGCTCTTCGAAGCAGCGCTCGGCGCCGATTACACAACCGTGCGGCGAATCGGCGGGCGGATCGCCCGTGATCTAGCTGAGGTCGACGCCGAGGGGGCTAAGGCGTTGCAGGTGATGCTCCGCAAACGCGGCGTGCCGCTCCAGGCGTCAGGCTATGTCGAGGCGCTACCGCGCGACGCAGGCTCGCGATTGCCGCTGGTGGAGGAAATGGCTTGGCCAACCTCACCCTTGTTTCTCAACACCGACGCCGGCCACGTCATCGAACAATTCATCGAGGATGCGAATAACATTGCGCTGCTGGCCGAGAACGGAATCTCAGCACGGCTCGGTATCCTGCTCTACGGCCCACCCGGCACGGGCAAGTCGTTGCTCGCCGGCCATATTGCTGCGCGGCTCGGCCGGCCCTTCTACGTCGCGCGACTGGACTCGGTCATCTCCTCGCGACTGGGTGAGACCTCAAAGAATATCCGGGGCATGTTCGACTTCATCCCAACCAAGGATGCGGTGCTGTTTCTCGATGAGATGGACGCGATCGCCAAGCTGCGCGACGACCGGCACGAACTTGGCGAGTTGAAGCGCGTCGTCAACACCGTCCTGCAAGGCCTTGACTCGCTTGCCGATGAAGTGATCGTGATCGGGGCGACCAACCACCCGCACTTGCTCGACCCGGCGATCTGGCGGCGGTTCCCCTATAAGGCCGAACTGCTTGTCCCCGACAGCGCGGTGCGCGCGTCGATGTGGCGCCATTTCCTATTCCAGGACAGCGACGAGGATGGGTCGAGCGACCTACTGGCGCGGCTGTCTGACGCGATGACCGGAGCGGATATCGAGAATTTCGCGCACGCTGCACGGCGCCGCGCGGTGATCAGCCGCGATGACCTCAATCTGGCGCCGATCCTGCTGGCAGTCGCGACCAACAATGAAGGGACGCCGCGCCTGCCCGACAACCGGGCGCTCACGACCGACGAGAAAAAGGTGTTGTCGCAGATCCTGCTCGACCGCCTTGCCATGCCGCAAACCGAAATCGCCCGGACGCTCGGGGTCAGCCGACAGATGATCCATCGCTATTTGAAGGGAGGCGATGATGGCTGACGAACGCCGCCCCCTGCTCAATCCCGTCCTGCGTTTCACCAAAGACCCCAAGCCGGAATCGATCACGGGGCGGGGCAAGTCGCTCGCAGGAATCAAGACCGCCCGGCTCGACGGCCAGCGCCGCAAATTGTCGAGCGACCTGATGCTGATGGCGCGCGACCGGGTCCGCCAGCCGCAATTCGCCGACCGCGCGATCGTTTATGCCTCGATGTTCGAGGATTCGCTGGCGCCGACCTGGACCCCGACCGACCTGTTCCAGCCAAGCTATGGCGGGCGACTGGTTGCGCCCTATGCGCAGGGCTATTTGGTTGAGATGGATATGCGGGGCGTCGAGCGCTTCGCCGCACTCGTCGCCAATTTCGGCACCGTGCGTGACCAGGTCGATATCTCGCGCGTCCAGGCGATGCGCTTCTTTGCGCCAAGCGACGCGCTGTGCGACCGAGCTATCGAGGCCTTGTGGGAAGAAGCGCCGCTCCGGCCGCTGGGCCGCGCCTTCTTTGCCTCGCTGATGCCGCTTAAGGACCGTAATGCGGTCGAGCATTTGCTACAGACGGTCGCCCAGCTGCGTGACGGGACTATCCTGCCACCATCGCGCCAGTTGCTCCTCGACCTAGTGAGCGGTGCCGATGCGGCCGGCGATGCGCCGCTCGCGCGGGCCGTGCGGGCGATCAGCGGCACCGATCGACTTGGGCGGGCGTTGCGCGACTATCGCCTGCGCCAGCGGGCGCACACGACGGTGATCGTGGACAGCCCCGAGGCACTCTACCGACTGGCCGCCTCGGGCGCGGTGATGCGGCTCGATCCGGTGATGCCGATCGCGGTGACTGATCCCGGGGAGGGGCGCGAGCCGGACCGCCCCCTCCCCGCCGACTTGTCCGGCCTGCCGATCGTCGGCGTCGTCGATGGCGGTCTCAACGCGACATCCTACCTGCCCGCTGAGGCTTGGCGCGCGCCGCCCTTGGTAAGTGGAGCATCGGCCGAGGTGATGCACGGCAACCGGGTCACCTCGCTTGTCGTCCAGGGCCATGAGTGGAACAACAATCTTGTCTTGCCTGAGCTGCATTGTCGGGTCGGCACCGTGGCGGCGATCGCCAAGCGCGGCTTTCCGGGGCCTGATTGTGAGGAACTGGTCGAATATCTCGACGCGGTAATGACCGCGCATCCCGAGACCAAGGTCTGGAACCTGTCGTTCAATGAAGACCGGACCTGCGACCTCGATGCGGTCAGCCCGTTCGGGCATGCGCTCGCGACCCTTGCGCGCAAACACCGCGTGCTGCTGGTCAATTCGATCGGCAACACACCCGCCGTCTCGGCCAAGCGTCCGGCCGATTGCGAGGCCGCGCTGACAGTCGGCGGCCGGATGCACGATCCTGATGGTCAGCCTGGCGGGCTGTGCCCGGTGAGCCTCACCGGGCCGGGTCCATGCGGTATGCTCAAGCCCGATACCTCGCATTTCTCGCATGTGCGGGCGCTGGGCGGCGCGGTCATTCGCGGGTCGAGCTTTGCCACCGCGCTGATGTCACCGCTCGCTGCCCACACGATGGACCGGCTGCGCGAGCCCGATCCCGATCTCGTCCGCGCGCTCCTTATTCACAATGCCGATGGCGATGGTTTCGATACCGGTCGCGGGTTCGGCACGCCCGATGCAGCATATCTGCCGTGGGAGTGTCGGCCGGGAACGGTGACGCTGCAATGGAAGGCGTCGCTGCGCGACCGGGCTTCGTATTACTGGGAGCTGCCGATCCCTCCGGCGCTGCTGAAGGCCGGGCGCTTGCGTGGCCGCGGCAAACTGACCGCGATTCTCAACCCGCATCCGATGGTCGATGAATTCGCCGGCCCCAATTATTTCAGCGCGAGGCTCAACACTGCCGTGCAGTATCCGAAAGGCGACGCCTACGCGAACCTGCTCGGGTCGATGGATACCGACCGCGTGCCCGAGACGATCGCGCGCGCCGTCGACCACAAATGGTGCACCGTGCGCAATCACGCCAAGGACTTTTCGGCGCGCGGGCACCAAGTCGATGGCCCCAATCTGCGTATCTACGCACGGATCTACACCCGCGACCATTATGTCTACGGCTTCACCAGCGCCGATCAAGTCCCGCCACTCGAGGCGGTCTTCGTGCTGTCGCTGAGCGGGATCGATGAAGGCGACGATATCTACAACGAGCTTCGCGACCAGCTCGGCTCATTCGTTGAGACCGCAGTGGTCGAGAGCGACATCGACATCCAACATTAAGGAGGACGACATGACTGATAATGATCGGATGGTGTACCGCAGGGCGAGCGATCAGAAGTGGATAGACAAGCGCAATGGTGCCTCGCGTGGGTTCGTGCACGATACCCAAGCGGCGGCGGCGGCGGGTGCGAAGCAGCATTTGCTGAACTCTGGCGGCGGTGATCTCTCGATCAAGGGCATTAACGGCCAGATTCGCAGCAAGGACACGATCGGTCGGCCGGACCCGCTGCCGCCGCGCGACAAAGAGCATTGATCGCCCGATATCTCGGTCGCGCAACATGATCGCGCGTCCGGAATTCTGGCGCTGAGAGGCGGGCATGCACACGATCCTCGACAATGCAGTCCAGTCGATCCAGATCGGCATGGAGGATTATCGCAGCGACGATCCACGCCGATTGTTGTCGGCGGTGCGCAACGTCCAGGCCGGCATCCTGCTCCTGTGCAAGGAGCACCTGCGCCGCCTGTCGCCGCCCGACAGCGAAGAGATATTGCTGCGACTGAAGATGCGGCCAATCCAAAGAACCGGGACAATCGTCATGGTCGGCGACGGTCAGAAGACGGTCGACCAGTTTCAGATCAAAGAACGGTTCAAGCAGCTCGGCATCGTGGTTGACTGGAAGCCGCTCGATCGCCTCACCGAATATCGCAACGATATCGAGCATTATCGCTTCATCGGCGGCCGCGAACCCTTATCGGCGGCGATCGCCGGATCAGCCAAGATCATTCGTGAGCTTGTCACAGATGTGCTGGATAGCGATCCCCGCAACTTGCTTGGCCAGCTCTGCTGGGATGTCCTTCTCGACACTGAAGCTGTGTTCGACGCCGAGTTCGCGGCGTCCCGCGAAACCTTGGCGGCAATCGCTTGGTATTCACCCGAGGTTGCGCGATCACTGGACGATTTGGTCTGCCCTGCGTGTGCCTCGGCGCTGGTTGCACAGACCGATCCCGCCAATACTGATCAGTCGGCCGCCGATTTTCACTGCCGGTCGTGCGGTGCGCGCTTCTGCAGCGAGGAACTGATTGAGAATGCGATTGGCCAGGTTTTCTACGCAGACTTTTATCTCGCAATGACCGATGGCGGCGAGGAGCCTGTTACCGAATGCGCAAACTGCGCGGCCGCGACCTTCGTGCTCGCCGAAGATCAGTGCGCCGCCTGCGGCTATTCGCATCCAATCCGTCATTGTGGCGACTGCGGGGTTGAGATTTTCGGTGACGATTTCGAGCGACATGACGGCCGCTGCGTCGCCTGCCATCTCGCGAGCGAGATGGCCGGCTATGAATAAAGTCATCCGAATTGGAGATACCAATGCCGGAACTTATCAGTTTTGAAAAAGCGATTCAGCAAACGGAAGGCGAAGACCGCGCACTTCTGATTGGCAATGGCTTCTCTGCAAAATACTTCACCTATTCGACCCTACTCGCGGCGTCTGGACTGGAAGAAGGCCAACCGATCCGTAATCTCTTCGCGAGCCTGGACACGGCTGATTTTGAAGCGGTCGTTCGAGCGCTCGAGGACGCTGCTGTTGTGGAGCGAGCTTACGGTAATGAGGCGCACGCGACCGAGCTGGAGAACCATGCTCAAGAGGTGCGCGAAGCCTTGGTCCGCGCACTGAACAAAACGCATCCGGCACACCGCGGAGATTTAGATTATGCAAGCAGCGCCGAATTCCTCGGTCATTTCGGGAGCGTGTTCTCTCTGAACTACGATCTTCTTCTCTACTGGGTAAATCTCGAGAAGGGGCATCTTGGAGATGGTTTCGGGCTCGGCGAAGATTTGGGGCGATTTCGGGGGCCATTCTCTGAGGACGCTCACTGCCATTTGTTCAATCTGCACGGCGGATTGCATCTGTTCGATGACGGGGCCGGCGAGATACTCAAGGCGCTAGATCGAGGCAATGGCGTGGTCGCGACGATCACCGATACGATTGTCAATGGACGACGATTGCCAGTCTACGTCGCTGAAGGCACCAGCACGCAAAAAATGAAAAAGATCAACTCGGTAGCGTATCTGCGCCACTGCTATGACAAGCTGCGCCGAAACGGTGCGACAATGTTTGTTTATGGCCACAGTGCCGACGAAAACGACCGACATATTTATCAGGCAATTTTCTCATCCGAAGCGAAGCGCGTGTTTTTCGGCGTATATCAACCTGACAACAATAAGCTCAGGCAACTCGATGGCCTGTTAGCCAAGTACCAGAAGAGCGCTGGCTCGGACACCCACTATGCCTTTTTCGATAGCGAAAGCGCAAAGGTTTGGGCCGCTTGACGCAGGCCCCACGGGCTCGGCCGTGAGTTCGGCCGATCTGTGCAAGCCATGGCGTCAGCGCCCGACGGTCTCGATCTAAATTTGCTTCATCAAACCCATGTGCTCTCATACTATAGAGCACGGCCTGCCCAAGTCTGGCGACAGAAGTAGTCAAATGAATAATGGCGGGTTTTGGGCTTCGCGAGAGATGCTCTGAACGACCGCAATTAAGGCGCGAAGCAGTCACGCCATGCCTACATTTCGCCGCGGCAATTTTTTCGCTTTCGATTCAAACCTCGCCCCGTCCGTGCTTTGGTCTCCCGGCATACCCGCCGCTCTTTGACATGGTCGATCCGAAACCCCGGGACTCTGGAAAAGCCGGAAAGGGGGCGGAAGGTTAGAAATCAAAAATGTACGCGGAACCTTTGACCGCTCAACCCGGCGGCCCGCATCCTCCGCCAGGGCCGGGCGTCAGCCTTTTCCGCAAGCCTGGAACGGATGGTTCAGCCCGCGCCCGCCGCGGTCTCGCCCCCAGCCCCGGCCTCGAGTTCCTGGGCCGGGAACGGCTTCAGCGTGCCGCCCCAGCCAAGCTGGTGGTCGTCATGGCACGACACATGGATCATGTTGACCACGATCTGGGTCGGGGCCGAGCCGGGACCGTCGAGCGAACCGGTGATGACGATGAAGGTCGGCGCCGCCTTCTGGTCGCTGCCCATCAGCGCCATGACCGAATGCGCGCGGCCCGGGACCGATCCCTCGGCCACCCACGATCCCTCGACGATGAAGGTCTTGCCCATGCAGCGAATCCAGCCGTTGAGCCGCCCGGTCTGGTCGTCATGCTCGAACTGGATCGTGACGTCGCGCGTGCCGTCCTGATGCTTGCGGCTGCCCATGACCCAGGCCGACATGCTCTTCTCCCCCTGTTGCGTGTTGCCCGACGACGAACCGGGATCGGCATAAGCTATTGGGAATCCGGCGTCCTTGCTGGAGATCAAGCCGGCGCTGGGTGACGGAAGCTGCGATCCCGGGACTGCCCGCACCATGGCGCGACCTCCGGCGAAAATATTTTCCGAAATTCGATACAACACCCGGCCCGTCCGTGCTTACTGGACCTGCCGCATCGCCGGCTCTTTGACATCGTCGACCCGAAACCCCGCGACTCTGGAAAAGCCGGAAAAGGCGTGGAAGGTTAGAGATCAAAAAATATGCGGAACTTTTGACCCGCCGCGACGGGCCGTCGGAGGGACCAGCGGCCGGTCAACTCGCCTGGCGAAGCGCGATCGACGAGGCGACCGCCCCGGCCAGCGCGGCCCGCACCGCCGCGGTGAACTCGCTCCCGCATCGCACCAGCCGGGCCTTGTCGAAACAGGCGAACGCCCCGCGGCTGAGCGCTTCGGCTGCGGCCGGCGATCCTTCGGTGGTGTGCGACGACACCACCAGCACCGGCGCATGCGGCCGTCCGCCCAGCTCGTCGAGGAACGCCAGACCATCGACCCCGGGCATCGCCAGGTCGAGCGTGATGACGCTCGGCACGGTCTGGTCGATCAGCGCGCGTGCCGAAGCGACGCTGTCCGCCGATCCGACGACGCGCAGGTCGCGCTCGCCATCGAGCAGTTGTTCGATGATCGCGCGGACCGTCAGCGAATCGTCGATCACCAGGACATTGGAAGCCATTGCATTCCTTTCAGGCGCTGCGCAGCCGGGTGACGAACTCGCGAGTGGAATTGACCAGCGCGTCGGCATCGCCGAGCAGCGATCCCGCCGCGGCGCGCACTTCGGTCGACAGCCGCCGCGTCGCTTCCGCCCAGCCGGTCAGCGCGTCGGTATCGTTGACCAGGTCGTCGGCGGTCGCCGCCAGCTCGACCGACCGGGCGCGCGCCGCATCGGCATCGGCCTGTTGCGACTGCATCGCGACCAGCGCGCCGTCGGCCATGTCGGTCGCGCCTTCCAGCACGATGCCTGCCTTGAGCAATGCGCCGTCGGCATCGGTCGCGCCGGTGCGGATCTGCTCGACCAGCCGTTCGATCTTGCGGCTTTCCTCGCTGGCCTGGCCGGCGAGCGACTTGACCTCGCCGGCGACCACCGCGAACCCCCTGCCGGCATCGCCCACCCGCGCCGCCTCGATCGACGCGTTGATCGCGATCAAATTGGTCCGCGTCGACAGGTCGCCGATGGCGCGGGCGAATTGCTCGACCTGCGTCGCGCGGTCGATCAGCGACAGGACCGATTCACGGCCCATCGCCGATGCCGTCCGCGCCTCTCGCGCGCGCTCCGCCTGTTGGCCGGTGCGGGCGCCGATATCGGTCACGGCATCGAGCAGCGCGGTGACGTGGCTCGCCGCCGATTGCGCGGCGTCGGACGAGCGCGCGGCGACCGCGGCGACGCTGTCGGCGCGGATGTCGGTCTCGTGCGCCAGCCCGCTCAGGCTCTCGGCGGATTTGGACAGGTCGGCCGCCGCGCCGCCCAGCGATTGCGCCAGCAGGGTGATGCCGTTCTCGAAACTGTCGGCGATCGCGATCAGATGCTCGCGCTCGCGCTGCCGGGCGACGCGCTCCAGTTCCTCGCGCTGGTGCCGCTCGTCATCGGCCAGCTCTTCCGCCCTGGACCGGGCGACAAGCGCGGATTCGGCGACGCCGCGATGCTGCTCGGCGGCCACCGCGGCGCCTTCGCTGGCGCGGCGGGCGGCGGCGAGATCGACGATCAGCCGCTGCGACCGCCTCATCATCATGGTCAGGAAGGCGAGCTCGGCGACGACCGCGCCGCCGTGGAGCGCGACGCGCAGCAGGTCGGTACCGCCGGCAAAGGCCCAGGCCGGGATCACCGCCCAGGCAAGCACATGATGCAGCGCGATGCACCCGGCCGCCGCGATCATCGCGCGCACGTCGTAGAGCAAGCTGAGCGCGGCCAGCGCGACGAGGAAATAGAGATGGACGTCCATCTGCCATTCGTGGCCGCCGAGCGCGAAGACGGTGATTGCCGGATATGCGGCAAAGGCGAGCGCCAGCGCCATCCGGACCGAGGGGCCGTGGTGACGCCCGGCATAGGCGATGGTCGACGGCAGCGCGACCAGGGCAGCCAGGGCCGGTGCGATCCACAGATCGGTGGCCTGGCCGGTCGCCGCCGCGCCGCACAGCAGCGCGATCCAGCCCCAGCCACACCAGGTCAGCAACCGCACGCCCTGCGCGCGCATCGCGTCGAGCTCGTGATCGAGCGCCACTTTCTCACCCATCACGCCGTGCTCCGCAGAGCCGCGCGTCATAGGCAAGCGGGAGGACGCCCGAAGGGACGAGCGTCCTCCACGCCCGGTCGTTCGCCAACAACACGACGAACGACCCCCTGACCGGTCCCGCGCCGAGTATCCGGCTGGTTCCGTCGAACAGCCGTGCCGGCAGGTCGTGCGCGGCGTCCCGGGTAACCGGGAGCAGCAGCACCGGCGCATTGGCTCGGGGAAACAGGGCCACCATCAGCATGGCAGCCAGCGTCAGGGCACATTGTCCGCACAGGAGGATGGCGGCAGAGGGGATCGGATTTTTCGCCATCGTCATGCTCCTTTCGCGAACCATTCCCCTCATGGCCCGCGACCCTTTGCCCAAGGGTTCAGCGGCGCCTCCGTATTTTCCCGGTCGGGCGGGGACCGGGCACGGTCAGGCCGCCGCCCAGGCGAGCTGCCAGGCGTCGTTGGCCGGGACCGGCTCGCTGAACAGATACCCCTGGCCGAGCTCGCAGCCGAGCGCACGCAGCGCGCGGGCATGGTCGGGCGTCTCGATCCCCTCGGCGATGACCGGCAGGCCGCTCGCCTCGCTCCAGGCGATGATTGCCTCCACGATGTTGCCGCTGTCGAGCGCGTGGGCGCGCTGGACGAGGTCGCGGTCGATCTTGATCGCGTTGAACTCGATCTCGCACAGGTGCCGCGCCGCAAAGCCCGCGCCGAGATCGTCGAGCATGACCTGGACGCCGGCGCGGCGCAGCACCGCCAGCGCGCGGCGGGCGCGGCCGGCATCGGCGATCGCTTCCTGCTCGGTGACCTCGACGATCAGCCGTCGCGGGTCGAAGCCGCGATCGTGCGCGATGCGCAGCCACCGGGCGGCGCCCCCTCTGCCGCACAGCTGGGTCGGCGAGATGTTGAACGACAAGGTCAAATTGGCCGGCCAGGACGTGGCGTCGCGGCAGGCCTGGCCGAGCAAGGCGACGCTCATCTGCTCGATCATGCCGGCCCGCTCGATCGCGCCGATGAACTGGTCCGGCTTGATCAGCCCGCGCTCGGGATGACACCAGCGGGCAAGGCATTCGAAACCGACGATCAGGCCGGAGCGCAGGTCGACCATCGGCTGGTAATAGGGCCGGAACTCGCCATCGGCGATCGCGCGCCGGACGTCGGCGGCGAAGTCGCGGAGCAATTGCCGCTCGCAGTGCGCGACCGTGGGATGCGGGGTCTGGAGGGGAAGCGGGGCGGGCATCGCGGCCGGCCTTTGCCCGGTCTCGCGGCGGCGGGCCGAGCCGTGCGCGGCGGTCGCCAGGGCCAGGGCCAGGCACGTGGTTGCCCACCAGGCGAGCCCCGTGCCGTCGCTCGCGATCGCCGCGCCTTGCCACAGCACCAAGGCAATCGCGATCATCGATCCCGCGGCGGTGATCGCCACCGGTATCGCCGGCAAGGCGATCGGAACGTCGGTTCGCTGCATCATGCTCAATCCTCCCCCATCCGATGGAGGCGGCCATGGGTAGGCGCGCGGGGCGGGCAGCGGCAGCGCGGTCTAATACCTAGGGCGATGGTACCATGCCGGTAACGAACGGCTGCGATGATCGAACGAGACCGGCCGGCTACGGGTTTTCCCTTAGCCGACCGCCGGGGCGCGGTGGACTAGCCTCCGCGCGCAGCGTTCCAACCGGAAAAGGCCGTGACACTCGATTTTGTCGTTATATCTCTGGAGGATAGTAGCCTGCGCAGCGTATTGACTGCGCGGTTGACGATGCTCGGCATGAATGTCGTGACGCGCGAGCACTGGACCGCGCGCAACGACGCCCGCGACTCCGGCTTCACCAGCGCCGTGCTGGTGACCGACAACGAGGCGCTCGGGCTGCAGGAAGCGCTGGAACGGCCATGGCTCCAGGTATTGATCCTGAACGGTGTGACGAACGATGCCGGGGAACGGCCGCTGCGCCTGCCCAAGCGCGGCGCGACGCAGCGCATCGCCGACGCGCTGATCCGGCTGTCGGCGATCAATCCTGCGTGATCAGCCCCGCGGCAAACGCGATCCGCAACGCCTCTGACAGGCTGCGCACGCCCATCTTGGTCATCAGATTGGCGCGATAGATTTCCACCGTGCGCGGGCTGATCGCCAGCTCATAGGCGATGATCTTGTTCGACCGCCCCTCGATCAGCCCCCGCAGCACATCGAGTTCGCGCGGCGACAATGCCGCGATCTTGCCCTTGGCGAGTCCCAGCTGCGCGGCGCCCGCGGTATCGTGCTCCAGCCGGGCAAAGGCCTGGTCGACCAGGTCGAGCAGCTCGCTCGGCTTGTAGGGCTTTTCGAGGAAGTCGAACGCGCCCGCCTTCATCGCGCGCACCGCGATCTCGATATTGCCTTCGCCGGTCAGGATGATGGGCAGGAATGTCACCGGAATGCGCCGGTCCAGCCGCCGCAGCACTTCCAGGCCGTCGGATCCCGGCATGTGGAAGTCGAGCAGCAGAATCCCCGGGTCCAGCTCTCCGCTCTGCTCGAGGAACTGGTCGCCTGACCGGAAATTGCGGATCGCCAGGTCGCTGCGCAGCGACAGCAAACTGTGCAGCGATGCCCTGACCGCGTCATCGTCATCGACCACGTAGATGTTACGTATCATCGGCGATCCCCTCGAAGACCGGGAGCGTGAATTCGACGATGGCGCCGCCCTCCGGTCGGTTGCGGGCGGTCAGCGTGCCGCCATGCGCTTCGATGATCCGGCGCGATATCGACAGGCCGATGCCCATCCCCGCGCCGGTCTTCGTCGTCGAGAAGCGTGCGTAGAGCTGCTCGGCAAAGGTGTCGGGGATACCGGGCCCGGTGTCCGCCAGCGAGATTTCGACCATGCCGTCGGCGGCCGCCCGCGAGCGGATGTCGATGCGCCGCGTGCCGTCCGGTGTCGACCGGATCGCCTCGACGGCATTGCGCAGCAGGTTGACCAGGACCTGCTGGATCTGGACGCGATCGACGAAGATGCAGTCGGCCGCCGGATCGAGATCATAGCCAAGGTCGATGTCGAACTGGCTGCTGCCGAGCAGGACGAGCGCCACGGCGTCCTGGACGACAAGTTCGAGCGATTCCGGGCGCCGTTCGACATCGCGCTTGGCGACGAAATCGCGCAGCCGCCGGATGATGTCGCCCGACCGCTGGATTTGCTCCTCGGCCATCGACAGCAATTCGGTGGTGCGTTCGCCCGATGCGCCCTGGTCGGTCAGCATCCGCGCGGTCGCCAGGAAATTGGCGGTCGCGCTCAGCGGCTGGTTGAGCTCGTGGGCCAGGTCGGCGGCCAGCTCGCTCATCGCGCGCTGCCGCGAAATATGCGCCAGCTCCGCGTTCAGCTCGGCGAGACGCTGTTCCTCGCGGACGCGAGCCGACACGTCCCGGACGATCCCGGTGAAGATGCGCTGCTCGCCGATCCGCGCTTCGCCGACATTGAGCTCGATCGGAAAGAGCGAGCCGTCCGCCCGCCGCGCCGTCAGCTCGCGCGTCTTGCCGATTACCTTGCGGTCGCCGGTGTCCAGATAGTCGGCGATCGCCGCATCGTGCCGCGAGGCGAGGCCTTCGGGCATCAGCATCTTGACGTTGCGGCCGATCACCTCGTCCGCGGTCAGTCCGAAGGTCGCCTCCGCGGCACGGCTGAAGCTGCGGACGATGCCGCGGTCGTCGATCACGATCGTCGCGTCGGGCACCGTTTCGATCACCGAGCTCAGCCGCATCTCGGCCTCGCGCGTATTGCGGTCGGTCACGTCGACGATCGATCCGACCGTGCGCAGCAGGTTGCCGGAGGGATCGTAGATGCACCGCGCGGCTCCCTCGATGACGCGCACCGGCCCGATCCCGCCCATGAAACGGTAGGTGAAAGTGAAGCGGTCGAGATGATCCGCGACGGCACTGTCGATCGTCGCCAGCACGCTCGCGACATCCTCGGGATCGACACGCTCGCGCCAGGCCTCGAAACTGTCGAGCATGCCCGGCTTGAGCCCGAGGCGCTGCTCCGATCCCGGCGACCAGCTCAGCCGCCCCGATGCGACGTCCCATTCGAAGACGCCGACCTCATGCGCTTCGACCGCGATCGCCAGCCGCTGCTCGCTGGCGCGCAGGTCCTGCTCGGCCCGCACCCGCGCCGAAATGTCGAGGAACTTGAGCGCGACCAGCACGCCATCGCGTCCGGCGGGAAGCGCGCGGCGCCGTTCGAGGATGTGGATCGTCCGGCCATCGCGCGATTGCGCGACGAACTCGCTTTCGCCGTCCTGCCCCAACGATGCTTGCGGCGCAGGGTCTCCCGCGGCGGACTGGAGCAGGTCGAACTTGTTGCGGTCGACCGCCTCCGCCGCGGACCAGCCGTACATTTCGGTGCATCCGCGCGTCCAGTGAACGATCGTCCCATCCTCGCGCACCAGCGCGATCGCGGCGCTGTCCAGCGCGGCGGCGAGATTGCCCAAGGCTGCCTGCTGGCGGGCCATCCGGTTCGATGCAAACAGCAGCACGGCGCCCAGGATCAACGCGCTGGCGGCCATGGCGATCAGCCCGGCATCGGACGGCGTCGTCCCGAGCATGCGCGATGCCCATCGTTCGAGCAGGATGGGAACGGTCGGCAACACGAGCAGCAGCGGCAGGACCAGCCAGCCGAGTGGCTGGGCCAGGCGCCGGGCGGAGATCAATCCGGCCCAGCTGTCCTCCCGCTTCCACCACAGGCAAGTGGTCGCGAGAATGACGGCGCAAATGCTTGCCGGGAGCGGTGCCAGCAGCAATGGGGCGCCAGGCCCGCGATCGTCGAGCCACAGCAACACGATGGCCGAATAGAGGCCAAGCGAGATCGTCATCGCGGCGAGCAGGCTCGCTACCGCATCGAACCGCGCCCCCCGCCATTGCCCGATCACGATCGACAGGCCGAGCAACAGGATCGACAGCGAGGTGTTCGCGGCCGGACGACCGGCGTGCGGGACGTTCATGCGGCCCAGCACACCAGGAAAGAACAACTGGTCGATCCCGCGATCGATGCCGACAAGCGTTTCGAAGAAGAAGATGACAACCAGCAAAATGGCGGCGGCAGCGACCGGCCTGGCCCACGCCCGGCCGAGCATCGCACCGATCATGGCCAGGGTCAGCAACAGATAGCCGACGATCGTCCAGGGCCAGCAAGCAAATCCCGAAATGCCGAAGGACGCCAGCTGCGGCAGATCGATGATCCAGCCGAGCAGCGAGGTGCACGCCACCACCCCGGCAAGACCGGCCAAGGTCAAGCCCACGGCATGTTGAGTCAACGCGCCGATACCGTCGCGCATGGTCCTTCCCGCGCCCCCTCTCGGCGGGATATGCCCCTATCATTTACTGTAACGTGGCTACCCCAAACACATTGATATTACTGTCCGATTTCCACCACATGTCACGGCAATATTGCTCCGTAATGGACCTATCAGACAGCAGCACCTGCCATCCTGCCGGTCGAATAGGCGATTCGTGCCGGGCGGCCGATGCCGAAGCGACCGAGCATCGCCCGCCACAAGCCCGTCACGAGCGCTCCGACGCGATCGCCGAGGCTTTGCCGGCGCGGATCCTCCATCTCGAAATCGCCCAGCCACAACTCGTCCATCGTGCACGCGCTGATGTGAAGCGGAATGGCCGGGGCGTCCGGGTCGACCACGACGGTGTCCGTGCCTAGTATCGCGGGCGCCGGCTCGGGCGGTAGCGACGCCAGCAGGGCCAGCAGCGGGGGAGCATCGCCGATATCGACCGCAACGGGCTCGGGATCGCGCAATGTCGCGGCCGGCGCCGCGGCGCGGACGGTTTCGAGCGATTCGAGCGATGCGGTGACGAACGGCGCGGCCCGAACGGTCTCGAGCAGGGCGACTTCGGGTTCGGGTCGTGGGCGCGTTGCCGCTTCGGGCTTCACGTCCGCGGTCTCCGCCGCGAGAAAACCGGTCGCCCCGGGGGCCGGTATCCAGCGCGCCGCTACCCGGTCAGGTACGTCGGCAATTACCGGCTCCATCGGCTTGAGGCGCAGTGCCGGACGACCCTGCGCGACCAGGGCGACGCGGATTGCGCCATCGAGCTCGTCGCAGATCGACGCTCCCCAGGCGAGCTCGACTTCGGGCGACGCGCGTTCGACGATCATGGCGATCACCGCATCGAGCTCGTGCAACGACAGGTCGGCGCCCCCACTGATCGAGATCATCAGCTTGCGCGCGCCCGCCACCTCGTCGTCGATCAACGGGCAGGCCAGCGCCCGCTCGGTGGCAAGCTCGGCGCGACCGCGGCCGCGCGCCTCGCCGAACCCGATGACGGCCCTACCCATCCCGCTGATCACGTTGGTCAGCTCCGCGAACCCGATCTGCTTGATGGCTGGCGTGACGAGCAGGTCGGCGATGCTGCCGACCGCGTCGGCGAGCACCTCGTTCGATGCGTCCATCGCATCACGGAAGGTCAGGTCGATGTCATCGATGCCGAGCAGCCGCTGGTTGGGCACGACGATCAGCGCGTCAACCCAGGGCTCCAGCTGCTCGATGCCCTGGTCGGCGCGGGCAGCGCGTCGCGCGCCTTCGAATTCGAACGGCCGCGTCACCACGGCGATGGTCGGAATGCCGCGACGCCGCGCCATTTCGGCAAAGACGGGCGCGGCACCCGTCCCGGTGCCGCCGCCCATGCCGGCCGTAATGAAGCAGAAGTCGACACCGTCGAGCGCAGCGTCGATCTCGGTAGCCATTTCCTGTGCCGCGGCACGGCCGATCTCGGGCCAAGCCCCGGCACCGAGGCCGCGTGTCGCCATCCGACCCAGCTGCAATTGACGATCGACCACCAGCCCGCGCAACGCCTGGGCGTCGGTATTGGCAGCGACCAGATCGACATTGGGCAGCATGCGACCGGCCAGCCCCGCCACGCCATTGCCGCCGCCGCCACCGATGCCGAAAACGCTGATACGTGGCAGTTCCGCTGCCTCAATCTGCCCGACGAAGCTCATCAATACCTCCCGACTCGCCTGAAACTCGCGAGCAGGATTGCGGCCTAACCGTGCAACCGCGATGTCGGGAATCTACGATAGTATTATTACGGGTGGAGAGACATTCGCCGCCGCCGGGTGAAACACGTTGAGTAATTCTCCATAAGTTACAGCGGTTAAGCCGTATCGCGGCAATTCGATTCAACGCTCCATCTATCCGCGCTTTTACGCAGCGCGCCACGCTCGCTCTTTGACATCCTCGACCCGAAAACCCGCGACTCGGGAAAAGCCGGAAAAAGGCGCGGAAGGTTGGAGATCAAAAAGACATGCGGAACTTTTGGCCGGTGTCCGGCCGGCAGGCCCAAGGGCGCACCGGCCGGACCCCGCATCAGAACTCCGCGCTGAACCCGAAAGTGAAGGTCCGCCCGCTCGTCGTGTAGACGTCGGTCCGGTACGCATCCACGCTCTCGAACTGGCGGATCGGCTCGTTGGTCAGGTTGATCCCCTCGGCGATCAGGCGGACGCCGCGGAAGATGTTCACATGCGCCTGGAAGTCGATGTTGTTGGTGCCCTTGAAGCCGGCGCCGGCATTGGTCAGCGCATTGCCGATGCCGGTCAGATACTGGCTGCGATAGGCATCCGACACGCGCACGCCCCACACCGAATTCTCGTAATAGAGCGTCGCGTTGACGGCCCATTTCGAGAGATTGTCGAGCGGCAGGATGCGCGTGCTGGTGACGCCGTTGGCGACGTAGAAAGCGGTGCGGTTGCCGTCGAACCAGGTGCCGTTGGCGACCACACCCAGCTTCTTGAGCGCGCCCGGCAGGAACGTGAAATCGTGCTGGAACGCGACCTCGATCCCCTTGATGTTGGCGCCCGGGCCATTGATCGGCTGGGTCACGTCATAGGGCGTGTTGGCGTCCTGGCCCTGGATCAGCAGCGACAGCGGCAGGCCGGTCTGGCCAAACGGGATGGTCGTCGTCTTGGCGGTGATGAAGCTGTCCATGCTCTTGTAGAAGAAGCCGATCGAGGCAAAGCCGTGGCGGTCCATATACCATTCCACCGACCCTTCGACCGAGGTCGCCTTATAGGGCTTGAGGAACGGGTTGCCGAGGCTGAGCGAACCGCCATTGGGGCGCGTGGTGATCGATCCGGCCGCCGCCAGGTCGCCGAGCGCCGGGCGGTTGACGTTGCGGCTGGCACTGAGCCGCAGCACGAGGTTCTTCGTCACGTCGAGCGCGACATTGGCCGCGGGCAGCCAGCCAAGGCTGTTGGTCCCGATCGACACCGGCTGGAACCCGGTGCTCGTTGCGAGATGGCCCGATGAAGTGAGGTCGGTCGAATAATAACGCAGGCCGGCATTGGCGCGCAGCCGCATGCCGCCCACCTGGGTGTCGAGATCGAACTGGGCGAACCCGGCCCAGGTCTTCTCGTCGACGCGATAGTCGCTGCCTGCCTGCAGATTGGCCGCGGTCAGGCCGCGCTTGTCGCCGATCAGGGCATAGGTGCCGTCGACATCGCCGACCACATATTGGAGCAGGGTGTCGACCGCGACCGGCTGCTTGAGGTCGTTGGGGATGGTGGTGAGCGTCGGGGTGTTGTGGAACACCTTGTTCGCCCAGGTATAGCCGCTGTTGGTGAAATGCTTGTATTCGCCGCCGACCTTCAGCTTGAGCGCGTTGTTGAGCGTGTAGGTCGCGTCGAGCTTGCCATTGGCATAGCGGTTGGTGATCTTGTTTTCCTGCACGTCCAGCCGCTGCAGCTGCCAGTTGTTCGGATCGGTCAGATCCTTGCCATAGGTATTGACCGGGATGGTCGGGCGGTCGTCATAGCTGAAGGCCATGTTCTTGGCCTCCATGAACACCTTGTCGAACACCGGCTGGCCGAAGTCCGATTCCTCATAGCCGCCGAGCGCGCGCAGGGTCAGGCGGTCGCCGACTTTCCACTCGGCATTGGCGACGCCCTGGTAGAAGTCGGTGTGGTTCTCGACGATATGGTGCTCGGACCGCATGTCGATATTGGTGAAGCTCGCCGCGCGCAGCGTGTTGGTGTCGTCGATCACCGCGCTCTGGATGATCTGACCGCCGGTGATCGAACTGCCGGTCAGCGCATTGGCGCCCGCGCTGGCGAGGGCATAGTCGTTGCGACGGTCCCACAGCCGCCCATAGAGCAGATCGACGTCGAGCTTGAACCTGTCGCCCGGGCGATATTGCAGCGACGACGTGATGCCGAGCCGCTTGCGGTCGGTATACCAGCTCGACGGCGATTCCGCGGTCGGCTGCCACACGCCGTTGAGCAGCTTGGTGCGGGTATCGGCGTCGATGTTCGGGCCGATGTTCGCCGCGCCATATTTGGTCAGGCCCCAGCCCCAGTTGCGATAGCCATATTCGTTGCTGCGGATCTGGCTGTAGGCGACCGAGATCAAGGCACCGAAATCGCCCTTGCGGACCGAGGCGAGCGCGACGACGCGCGGCGTCACGCCGTTGGTGTTGGAATTGGTCTGGCCCTTGGCCGAGACGACGAATTTCGATCCGGCATAATCGAATGGCTTGGCCGAATAGAGCTGCACGGTGCCGGCGATGCCGCCTTCGTCCTGCTCGGCGGCGTAGGATTTCTGGACCGAGATGCGGTTGAACAATTCGGACGCGAACAGGCTGTAGTCGAACGAGCGCGACCGGCTCACCCCGCCGCGATTGTCCATGCCCGACGCGGTATTGCCGAGCACTTCCATGCCGTTGAGCTGGGTGCGAGTGAAGTCGGCGCCGAGCCCGCGGAGCGCGATCTGCCGCCCCTCGCCGCTGTCGCGGGTGATGGTGATGCCGGGCACGCGCTGCAGCGATTCGGCAAGGTTGAGGTCGGGAAAGGCGGCGATGTCGGACGCGACGATATCGTCCTCCGAGCCGACCGCGCGGCGCTTGAGGTCCTGCGCGCTGGCCAGGCTCTTGCGATAGCCGTTGATCTGGATGTCGGTCTCTTCGCCGGTCGGCACTGGATCGGCCGCCGGGGCGACACCGACCGCTTGCGGCGCCGCGACATCGGCGGCGCGCAGGCGAGCGGCGGCACGCGGGCGCGGCGCGGCGCCGGGTCGGATCACCGCGACCGCGCCTTCGATGGTGACGTCGAGATTGGTGCCGCTCAGCAGCTTCCTGAGCGCGTCGCGCGCGCTGTAGGCGCCATGCACACCGGCGGTGCGGCGGCCGTTCAGCGCATCGGGCGCGACCACGACCTGGACGCCCGACACGCGCGAGAATTGCGAGATCGCCGCGCGCAGGTCCGACGCGGCAATGTCGAACTGGACCTGGCGATCGAGCGACGCGACGGGCGGCGCGGCCTGGGCAATGGCGGGCGTCGCGAGCGCGGCACCCAGGGCAAGCAACGACAATCGGCTATTCAACGACATGATGATCCTCCGCTGCGGCGCTGATGCGCCCCACAGGGAAGACGGGCGGACCGACAAACCCGGACAGACTTTTTTATCGGCCTGCGTCAGCGCCGGCCGGCAGCGACGATGCGCAGCCGATCGCGCTCGGCGACCACGCGGAAATCATAGGCGATGCCGAGCGCGGAAAGCAGCTCGCGCGGATTGTCGAGCTTGAAGCGGCCCGACAATTTCGTGTCGGCGAGACCTAGGGGCGGATCGGCGATCACCGGCCCGCCGCGGCGGTTGAGCATGTCGACCAGCTCGCCGAGCCGCATGTCGTCGGTGTCGACCCAGCCGCCCTGGCTGCCCTGCAGCGCGAGGTCGACCCGCACCGGCAGCAAGGCGATGCCGCGCTCGAACCGGCTGCGCCACCCGGCCGGCAGGATGACGTCGCGGCCAGTGCCGCCGGCATTGCCGAATTGCACGGTGCCGCGATAGACTTCCAGCCGGACCGCGCCGCGCGCGATCGTGACGTCGAACGCGGTGCCGAGCACGCGGGTCGACGATCCGCCCGCAAGCACGGTGAACGGCCGCGCCGGATCGTGCGCGACATCGAAATAGGCCTCGCCGCTGCCGAGCATGGCGACGCGCTTGTCGCCGGCGATCGTCACGTCGAGGCGTGTTGCGCCATCGAGTCGAACCGTGCTGCCGTCGGCGAGCTTGACCGTCTGCGGCTGACCGCGCTGTGTCTCGTAATGCGCGACCATCGGTGCCGGTGCGAACCAGCCGCTCGTCTGGCCGACCATGCCGATGCCGAGCGACAAGGCGACTGCCGCGGCCGCGCTGCCGGCCAGCCGCGTCGTGCGGCGGCGGCGCATCGCCCGGACATCGCCGTCGGACAGCCGCCCGAACATCGCCGCCTGGCCCAAGGCATCGTCGAGCGCTGGATCGTCGAGCGTCGCCTGCACTTCGGCGGCGAGCGCGGGCGGCGGGGCGAGCTCCGCCTCGTCGCGGATCGCCCAGTGCGCGGCATCGCGCAGCGCGCTCGCCCGGCTCATCGCCCTGCCCCCGCCGGCAGGCCGCGCCGCTCGAGCGCGACGCGCAGGTCGGCGAGCGCGCGGCTGCAATGCTTCTCGATCGCCGCCACGCTGAGCTCCAGGTCCATCGCGATCACCGCGATCGGGATGCCGTCGAGCCGGCGGCGCAGGAACACTTCGCGGCGCAGCGGCGGCATGCGCTTGAGCGCGCTGACCAGGACGTCGACCCGCTGGCGGTAATCGAGCACGTCATCCGCCCGCGGCTGGGGGCAGACGATGTCCTCGGCCAGCTCGGCGGCGGGCGGGAGCGCCTGGCGACGCCGGACATGGTCGTGGATCAGGTTGCGGGCGACCGCAAAGCAGAAGGCCGCCACGTCGGCGACCGTCCGCGTGCGGCGATAGCCATAGAGCCGGGCATAGGTTTCCTGGACGATATCCTCGCCCTCATGGCCGTCGCGCAGCCGCGATTCGACGTAACGCTGCAAACTGGCGTGGAGCAGCACTTCCTCCTGCGCCTCGCGCGCCGAAAGACGGATGAGGGTGCCCATCAAACCGCCCCCCGATTCGGGTCGATTCGGCCAGGTTTTCCCCGTGTCGCGCGATGCGGACGCACCAAATTCCCCTTGCCAGATGGCTCGCGCCTAGGGGCGGTCGATGAAGCCCGCATGACAATCGCAGCCGATATCGACGCAGGACCGCGGCCGTGACACCGGTCACGCTCCCCACATTTCTCTTCGCGATATGCCGCTGCGGTTCCGACGCCTTTGCCGGAACGAGAATGACAGCACGAAAGGGTGTGCCATGAACTATCGCCTGATTTCCGCCGCCGTGATCCTCGCGCTCTACGCCGGCCTGGGAGCGGTACTGCTGTTCCGCTATGGCAGCGTCACGGACGCAGCCGTCTGGACGCATGCCCTGACGATCTACACGTCGTTCGGGTCGATGGCGACCGCGGCCGCCTCGGTGCTGCTCGGCATCGAAGTGCAGCAGAGAAACGTCGACAAGCTTCTGACGGCCTATGGCGACCTCGCCAGGCAGATCGTACCGGCCACGACGTCGTGACGATCGCCGCCATGGCGCCGCGCCGCTGATTTTGGCACAAGGCGGCGATGATCGCGCGTCGCCTTGCTCCCCTCCTCCTCGCGATCGCGCTTGGTTCCTGCAACCAGCAGCGGGCGGACAAGGGGCCGGTGGTGGTCAGCGCGATCGGCGGGCGGCCGTCCTGGCCCGATGTCAACCGCCGCCCGGGCGACACGGCGCAGCGGCTGCTGCTTGACGCGACCGCGCAGGGGCTGGTGCGGTTCGACGCCGCCGGCCAGATCGAGCCCGGACTCGCCGAGCGCTGGATCGTGGTCGACCAGGGGCGCACCTATATTTTCCGCCTGCGCGAGGCCGAATGGTCGAACGGCGACAAGGTCACCGCGCAGGACGTCGCGATCGTCCTCAAGCGCGCGGTCGCACCGGCCTCCAGGAACCCGCTCAAGCCTTTCCTGAGCGCGATCGACGATGTCGTCGCGATGACCGACCAGGTGATCGAAGTACGGCTGACGCGGCCGCGACCCGATCTGCTCAAATTGTTCGCGCAACCGGAGCTCGCGGTGCTGCGCGAGAACCCGCCGGGCGGCAGCGGCCCGTTCCGCAACGCGCCCAATCCCGGCGGGGTCGGCGTGATGCTGCGCCCCGCGTTCGACCCCGCGCGCTCGCCCGACGACGAGGCTGAGGAGCCCGGTCCCGAGCAGAACGTCCAGTTGATCGGCGAGAGCGCCGCGCGCGCGCTGCTGCGTTTCGCCGCCCGCGAGTCGGACTATGTCGCGGGCGGTACGGCAACCGACTGGCCGCTGATCGCCGCCGCGCGGATCGCGCCCGCCAATGTCCGGATCGATCCCACGGTCGGCCTGTTCGGGCTGGCGGTGGCGAAGCGCGAGGGGCTGCTGGCGACTCCCGGCGGCCGTGCCGCGATTGCCGAGGCGATCGACCGCACCGCCTTGATCGGCGCCTTCACGCCCGATTGGGGCCTACCGGTGGAGCGCCTGTTGCCCGACAAGCTCGATTCCGCCGCCGCGCCGAACGCGCCTGCCTGGGCCGCGCTGGCCTCCGACGCACGGCTCGCCGACGCCCGTGACCAGGTCGCGCATTACCGCAGCGCCAATGCCGGCGACGTGACCCTGCGCATCGCCTTGCCCGACGGCGTCGGCGGCGGCGTATTGTTCGGCCAGATCGGCCCGGCCCTGGTCAGGATCGGCGTCCGCCCGGTCCGCGTGGGTATGAACGCCGAGGCCGAGTTGCGCTTGGTCGACGCGGTCGCTCCGTATGACAGCGCGCGCTGGTACCTCGCCACCGCCTGTGTCGCCTGCAGCGACGAGGCGCAGGCCGCGCTGGCTGCCGCGCGCGATGCCCCGACCCTCGCCGAGCGATCGGCACATATCGCCGAAGCCGACGCGGCAATGGCCGCCGACAATGCCTTCATTCCGATCGCGGCACCGTTGCGCTGGTCGATCGTTTCACTGCGGCTCAAGCAGTGGCAGCCCAACCCGCGCGCCTGGCATCCGTTGAATCGCCTGCGCGCCGACACCAACTAGGTCCAACCATGGCAAACACCACGCGCATCCCCCGGCCAGATCTGGGCCAGATCGTCCCCACCGGGCGCGACCCGGCATCGGTGCGCAAGCGCATCGAGGGAATGGAGCATCTGCTCGAGGGGTTGATCAAGATACCCGGCACCAATCAGCGGCTCGGACTCGACGTCATTCTCGACCTGTTGCCGGTCGGCGGCGACCTGGTCGGCGCGGCGCTCGGCGCCTATATGGTGTGGGAAGCGCGCAACCTCGGCATGTCGAAGACCCAGATGGCGCGGATGGCGGGCAATGTCGGCGTTGACTTCGTGCTCGGGCTGATCCCCTGGGTGGGCGCGGTGCCCGACTTCTTCTTCCGCTCGAACACCCGCAACCTGAAGATCATCCGCAAGCATCTCGACAAACATCACCCATCGACCGCGGTGATCGAGGGCTAGCGCCCTCCGCGCCAGATCTTGAGGCGGGCGTTGGCAGGCAGTCCGCCCGTCCCGGCCTTGCAGCGCGTGTAGCCGAAGCGCGTGTCGAGACAGAGCCACAGCTCGTCTAGCCAACCGCCGCTCTTTGCCGTTATGCGAACAGCGCTCGCCGGAATGCCGGGGTTTACCCGGGCAAAGGCCTGGGCGAACTGGCCGACCTTCAGTGGCCGCCGCGACAGGCCGTTCATGTCGGGGAAGCGCAGCTTGCCGAACATCCCGCTCGATCTCGCGAAATAGGCAGCGGGCGTCGTGCCCATGCAGGTGCCGTGCTTGGCCCATTCGTGCTGGACGAGCTGCGCCGAAGGCGTGACGCACATCATCCGCGCGATCACCGCAGGCGGGACGAGGTCGGTCGCGGTGCAATATTGCGGCCAGTCCTTGCCGATGCCGTCGGGCCACAGGCCGTGCAGCGTGAAGCCGAACCGGTTGCCGCTGCCGCATTCGAACCGCGCCGATGGCGTGAACCCGCCATTGCGGCAATATTCGGGGGCCCAGGTGATCGCCAGCGTGTAGCCGCCGATCGGGAGGGTGCGCGCCGGCTGATCGGCGGTCGGCAGATCGGGTACCGGCCGCGGCGCGTCGGTCGGCGGCGTGCAGACCAGGGCCTGCGCGCTGGCCACGCCCGGCAGCAGCGCCAGCGACGCCACGACGATCGCGATTCGCGCCTTCACGCGTGGCGTCCGAACCAGGGCTTGGCGTCGGGCCGGAACAGGAACCAGACCGATATCGTGGTCAGCAACAGGGACGCGATCGTCAGCGTCAGCGGGATGCCCGCGGGTGGCGCCCCGACCGCCAGCGACGATGCGAAGCCCAGCAGGGCGAACAGGTAGAATACCACGACCGTCCACTTCGCGAACACGCTCCCGGCCCGCGCGGTGAAATACCAGAGCAGCAGCCACAAGGTGTAGATGAACACGAATGCCAGCGGCAGGAACCACTGCCCCAGCATCGCCTGCGCCTGTGCGGCCTCCGCGCTGCCGGCGGTTTCCGCCCAGGTCATCGCGCTGTTGACCGCGCCGACCAGGACGGACGCCAGATAGAAACGCTCGAACCACGCAATCGACTTGGGTCTGACCACCGACTCGCCCCCTGAAAACTGTTGCCCCGAATGTATCTAATCAGCCGATCGCGGCGAAATCGAGCCCGATATCCGCGGCCGGCGCCGACTGGGTGAGCCGGCCGACGCTGATATAGGTCACGCCCGTCTCGGCGATCGCGCGGATCGTGTCGAGGCGCACCCCGCCAGATGCCTCGGTCGGCACGCGCCCGCCGACCAGAGTCACCGCGCCGCGCAGCGTCGGCACGTCCATATTGTCGAGCAGCAGATGCGTCGCCCCCGCCGCCAGCGCGGGCTCGATCTGGTCGACGCGATCGACCTCGACGATGATCCGCGCGATTCCCGCGTCCCTGGCGCGGCGCACAGCTTCATCCACGGACCCGGCAACCGCGACATGATTGTCCTTGATCATCGCCGCATCCCACAGCCCCATGCGGTGGTTGGTCGCCCCGCCCATCCGCGTCGCATATTTCTCGAGCAGGCGGAGGCCGGGGATCGTCTTGCGCGTGTCGAGCAGGGTCGCTCCGGTCCCGGCGATCTTGTCGACGTAAGCGCGCGTCATCGTCGCGATCCCCGACAGATGCTGCACGGTGTTGAGCGCGGCGCGTTCGGCGGTGAGCATCGCGCGGCCATTGCCCTCGAGCCGCATCAGGTCGGCGCCCGCCGCTGCCGGCTGCCCATCCTCGACCAGCCGCACGATCCGCACATCGGGGTCGAGCGCGCGGAAGAACGCCTCGGCGATCGGCAGCCCGGCGATGATGATCGCGTCGCGGCTGTCCATCACCCCGGTGAAGCGCGCCTCGGCCGGGATCACCGCTTCGGAGGTGATATCGCCCCCTTCGCCCAGGTCCTCGGCCAGCGTGGCACGGACAAAAGCCTCCAGGTCGAAGCCCGGCACATCGAATCGGTCGCTCATAGGCGACGGCCTAGCGGGTCGCGGCGCGGTTGACGATGCGTCCCGATCGCGCGAGGCTCCACGCCATGACCGCCTTCGTCGCCCTGCTCCGCGCCGTGAATGTCGGCGGTACCGGCAAGCTGCCAATGACCGAGCTTGTCGCGATGTGCGAGCAAGCCGGCTTCGCGAACGTGAAGACCTATATCGCCAGCGGCAACGTCGTCTTCACCAGCGGCAAGGCCGAAAAGACCGTCAAGGCCGCGCTCGAGCAGGCGATGGAGGATTATGCCGGCAAGCCGGTCGGTGTGATGGTTCGCACCGCCGCCGAAATGGCAGCCATACGCGATGCCAACCCGTTTGCCGGCGCGCCGGGCAATCGCGTCACCGCGGTGTTCCTCGACGAGCCCGCCCCCAGGGACGCGATTGCACAGGCGACCAACGTCAATGGCGAGGAAATCGCGCTCGGCAAGCGGGAGATCTATGTGCGCTATCCCGAGCATGGCATGGCCGATTCCAAGCTCAAAATGCCGGCACTCAAGGCCGGAACGGCGCGCAACATGAACACCGTCGCCAAGCTGGCGGAGATGGCGGCGGCGCTCTAGACTCTCACTTATAACAGAGGGGATTCCGTCATGCGCCGCACTGCCGTCCTGCTGCTCGCCGCCGTCGCCACTTTGGGGGCATCAGTCCCCGCCGCCACGCCGGCCATCTCGAAAACGCTCAGCGCCAATGCGCAATTCGCGGCCTTGTCGAAACGCTATATCGACAGCCTCGCGCGCTTCTCGCCAGTTAGCGGCACCCAGCTCGGCGACCATCGCTTCGACGACAAATTGCCCGACATTTCCGCGCGCGGCCGCGGCAACCAGATCGCGTTCGACCAGGAAATGCTGGGCAACCTCCAGAAGGTCGATTTCAAGGCGCTGAGCCGCGACAACCAGGTCGATTACCTGCTGCTGAAGAACGCGCTCGATTACGACCATTGGGACCTGACCGTGCTCAAGAGCTGGTCATGGAATGTGCAGAATTACAACGATGCCGCCGCCGGCGCGCTCTACACGCTCGCGGCACGCGACTTCGCGCCCTGGCCGCGGCGGCTGAAGGCGGCGACGGCGCGGATGGAAGCGTTGCCCGCTTTCCTGCTCGAAAGCCGTCGCCAGCTGATCGCGGCGAAAGTGCCGGCAATCTATGCGACCACGGTGTCAAAGCAGAATAGCGGCATTGTCGAGATTGCCGAAGGGATGCTGGCGCCGCACGCGAACGAGCTGTCCGGCGCCGACCGTACGCGGTTCGATGCCGCACTGGCCAAGCTCAAGGCCGCGGTCGCCGACCAGCAGGTCTGGCTCGACAAGACGCTGGTTCCCGCCGCCAAGGGCGATTTCCGGCTGGGCGCCAAACTCTACGACCAGAAGATGCAGTTCGCGCTGCTGTCGACGATGACGCGGCCCGAGCTCAAGGCGAAGGCGGTCAAGGCGGCAGCGGATACGCGCGCCGAAATGTACCAGCTCGCCAGGCAAGTACTGGCCGGCAAGGCGGGGGCTCCCGCGCTTCCAGCGGTGCCGACCCGCGACCAGCAGCAAAAGGCGATCGAGGCCGCGCTCGACCTGACCTACGCGCAGCGCCCGAGCCGCGACGGGCTCGAGGCCGCGGCCAAGGCGACGCTCGCCAGCGCCAGCGACTTCGTCCGCAAGCGGGGCCTGGTCACCATGCCGACCGCACCGGTCAGGATCATCACCATGCCCAAGTTCCAGCAGGGCAATGCTGTCGCTTATTGCGATTCCCCCGGGCCGCTCGACAAGGGTCAGGACACGTTCTTCGCGATCTCGCCGATTCCCGACGATTGGGGTGACGCCCAGGCGACCTCGTTCCTGCGCGAATATAACAATTACATGATCCACGACCTCAGCATCCACGAAGCGATGCCGGGGCATTGGCTGCAGATCGACCATTCTAACCAGGACAAGTCCGTGCTGCGCGCGGTACTGTCTTCCGGTCCGTTCGTCGAAGGCTGGGCGGTCTATGCCGAAGGAATGATGGCGGACGAAGGCTATCTGAACGGCGATCCGCTGTTCAGGCTGACGGTGCTCAAGATGCGGCTGCGCTCGATCACCAACACCCTGCTCGACATCGGCATCCAGACCGAGGGGATGAGCCGTGACGCGGCGATGGACCTGATGATGAAGGGCGCGTTCCAGCAGGAGCGCGAAGCCGCCGGCAAATGGGTCCGCGCCAGCCTCTCCTCGGTGCAACTGCTCAGCTATTTCTCGGGGTACGAGGAGCATATGGCGATGCGCGAGGAAGCGAAAGTCCGCTGGGGCGCGAAGTTCGACCTCAAGGCGTATAACGACGCGGTGCTCGCGCATGGTTCGCCGCCGGGGCGGTTCGTCCGCGAGCTGGTGTTCGGGCTGCCAGTCGAGTGAGGTTCAGGTCGCGCGCGGCGTCCCGCAGGGCCGCATCCGCGACGCGACGTCCTCATACAATTGCGCTCGATCGACTTCCGGCCAATAGGTGACGTAAACATGGTAGATCGCGCTGGCACGCAACCGCCAGCCGATCGAGGGCGCCGGCCCGCCTCCGAGGTAGGGCGGCATGGCCGCATAGAGGACGAGCCAATCCCGTTGGCCCGGTCTCAGCCGATATTTTTCCGGCCCGCTGACGAGATTATTGTATCGGCTCCAGCAGGTGAGATTCTGCGCATAGATGGCAGGTGTCAGCCGATCCCTGAGCCACAGCGTGCTACCCAGCACCATGAACCCATAAAGCAGCGCAATCACCAGCACGGTCTTGCCGACCCGGCGCGCGATCGTTCGCATCGTTCAGTCCGGTCCGAAGCCGGCCGAGCAGACGGGACGGCTGGCAGCGACCTGATCGAACATCTGCCTGCGTTCGGCGGGCGACCAGAAAGCTGCATAGACATAGCCGAGCCGGTCGGTATCGCGGTTGAGTTTGGCCGTCCACAAGACGACGTTGTCGCTCGTCCCGCTGCTACGTTTCGCGTCGGGGAATGTCGCGCCAAGCAAGGCGGTTTTAACGACGAAAGAGTCACGCAGCGATGGCGACGCTGCGACCGTCGCCTTTTCCCTTTCATTCGCCCAGCACCATACCGCCCGGCGATAGACCGACGGACGGAGGTTGTCCGCCAGCCAGCGGCGGCTGCCATCGACTGCGGCAAAAACGCCGACACCCGCGATCAGCGAGACGCCGACCCCGGCGACGAGAAACCACCGCAATCCCCTGGTCATCTGCGGAATCCCCTGAACACATTACCCTCGGTCGACAGGTAATTGTCCTTATAATCGAACCTCTTGGTGTCGCTGAACAGCAAGTAGTAATATTTCATCTGCTCGGACCACCAGTAACCGGGGCAATGATCGGTCTGCTTCTTCGTCACGACATCCGCCATATCGGTGTAGCCGTATCGGGTCCGGTTCCAGCGCTTCATGTTGAGATAATGCGTCCGTCCGAGCAGTCGCCATTCGATGCGGCGATCGAGCAGCCAATGGTTGAATGCGGCATCGGCCAGTTCGGGGCGGAGCGCATTGGTGACGTAGGTCGGCTTGCCGGTCGTATAATCATAGCCTTCGGGCAGGATGCCGTACTTCTGCTGCACGCCGGCCCAGGCACGCGTATAAGCAGCACCGGTCGCCCCCGCCCCGCCCTGCGCGAGCAGACCGCCATAGAAGCTCGCCAGCTCGTCCTGCTCGGTCGACAGCGTTTTGCCGGTCTCGAAATCCACGTCGACGAACCACAAATGCCCACCCGCATGCTGCACCTGATGCTGCAAAATTGCTGCGGTCAGCACGTCGTACATGCGCTTGCAGTCGCGGTCGCCGAACAGCTGCCAGCCGTCCCAGCAATATTCGTAATAGCTGTCGCATGGCGGCGCGATCGAGGCGCGGCGACTGAGCCATTCGCCGGTCCGCACGTCGATCTTGTCGGCGAGCAGCCCCGCCTTGCTGCGGCGATCGTACATCGCGACCAACGCGCGCTTGGCGGCGTTGAAATATCTGGGATCGCCGGTCAGCTTCGACAGCGTGCCGAGCTCGGTAATGTGGGTGCCGCATTCGGCCGGGTTGGTCGCCGGATCGCGCACTGCCCCGGTGCGCAGATTGACGTAGCGATACGGCATCCCGGTCGGCGTATCGAACGCCGGGAGCAAGCGATCGGCCAGGTCCTTCGCCCTGGCCAGCAAGACCGGATCGCCGCAGGCATGGTGCGCCGAGAGTAGCCCGCCCACCAGCCGGATCTCGGTCTCGAACACCGATACCTCGCCATCCACGTCGAAATCGGCGTTGGCCTTCACCCAGCCGAGCGCATCGACGAATTCCTGGTCGAGCCCCATCACCCAGAGCGTGTCCATCGCCTCGATCAGCGACAGGCCGAGATGATGGTCCTTGAGCGGAAAGCTCTTCGACCCGCCCGACACCGGCTTGAAATCGTCCTTGCCCCAGGCGTGCTCGCGATAGTTCGCCCAGGCCCAGGCCATCTCCTTCTTCACGTCCGCGCCGAGCGCGTGCCAGTCGATCCCCCGGTTCCTGGCGAATGCGGGCGTCGTCGCGGCGATGGCGCCGAGCGCCAGTGCCGCCTCGCGGCGTGAGAACAGGGTCATGCCAGCCTTTGTCCGAACGTGATCCAGAACCGATTGGGGTCGCGGATGATGAATTCGCGCGCGCCGTAAAAAGTGTCGTGCAGATCCTCGACCACCTCGGCGCGGTCGCCGATCGCGGCGCGCATCGCATCGACATCGTCGACATGGACATAGAGGTCGACTTCGCGGCGATGCGCGTCGCTCGGATGGCCGCCGGCGCTCAGCGTCACTTCGCTGCCATCGCTGCGGAGCAAGGCGAAATCGGCATCGGCGTCCGGGTCGTCGCATTCGCGGTGCAGGATGACCAGCTCAAACCCGATGCCGCGATACCAGTCCGCGGTCGCCGCGACATCGGGCACGTGCAGCATCGGGACCGCGCGCATCCTTCAGCCCACCGGGTGCGCCGCGACCGGCTCGATTGCCGAGGGTTTCATCCCCGTCCATTTGCGGATCGCTTCGCGCACCGGCTCCTCGAACAGCAGGAATACCAGCACCGACAGCGCGATCAGGATCGGATATTGCAGCGCGACCATCAGTTTCGACTTGCCGAGCAATGCCACCACGCTGAAATGCACCGGTTGGTGGAGCAGATAGAGCGAATAGCTCGCGCCGCCGAGCAGCACCAGCCAGCGCGAGGCGAGCACGCGGGTGAACAGCGAGCCGCGATCGGCGACCATCGCGCTGATCATCAACACCGACATCGCGGTCGCCCAGGTGGCGATGCGCGGCGAACTGGTCAGGCACAGACCGACGACCAGTGCCGCCGCGGGCAGCCAGGCCGGCACCGGGAACTTCCTGCTATCGTCGCGCCGCAGATGGAGCTCGGCAGCGCAAATGCCGATCAGGAATTCGGGCAGGCGCAGGATCGGTATCGGGATCCAGCGCATCCATTTGAACACGGCCAGGGTGCCGGAGATGGCCGACGAACTGGCCGTCACCGCGGAGAAAGCCAGCAGCACGACGATCAGCCCAAGCAGCATGCGCCGATCGAGCCGCAGCACCAGTGCCGACAGCAAGGGGAAGCAGAGGTAGAAGAAGAATTCCACCGACAAGGTCCAGGACGGCATGTTCCAGTCGGTCCAGGGCAAGGTGCCCGCGGGCGGCCACCAATGCAGCAGGAAGAATTGCGGCAGGTCGCCCCAGCCGCTGAAATAGATGAACGGGATCATCGCCAGCACCGCGAGCAGATAGACCGGGTAGATGCGCGCGAAGCGGGCGATGCCGTAGCGCTTGAGCGACGCCGCGTCGGTCACGCTGCCCTGGTAGGTGTAATGGAGAATGAAGCCCGACAGTACGAAGAAGAAGGTCACGCCGGCATAGCCGTTGAGCAGCAAGGTCTTGACCGGTCCCGGCGCGTGCGCGGTGTCGCGGACGAACGACGCCCCCGAATGGAAGATCACCACCGCCATCGCCGCGAAGAACCGGACGCTGGTCAGCGGCTTGACCAGAGTCGTGTCACGTTTGGCGCGATCCATCCCATCCCCCGTTGTCGCGCGCATGCTTGAAGAAAGTCCGCCGCTTCGACAAGCTCCGCTTCGCGGCGAACAAGGATTAAATCCGATGGCGAAGGACACGGACGGCGGCGACGAACTCCAGCTCGGGCTGGTGAAGCTCCAGCAAGCGATGGTGGCGTCGGGCGAGCGCGCGGTGATCGTGCTCGAGGGGCGCGATGCCGCGGGCAAGGACGGCACGATCAAGGCGATCACCGAGCATCTCTCGGTCCGCAACACGCGGGTCGTGGCGCTACCCAAGCCGAGCGACCGCGAGAAGACGCAATGGTATCTGCAGCGCTATGTCGCGCATCTGCCGGCGGCGGGCGAGTTCGTGATCTTCAACCGCAGCTGGTACAATCGCGCCGGGGTCGAAGTGGTCAACGGCTTCTCGACTCCCGAGGAACAGGCACAATTCCTGAAGGACGTGCCGGGGTTCGAGGCGATGCTGGTCGCCAGCGGCATCCGCTTGGTCAAATTGTGGCTCGACATCTCGAAGGACGAGCAGGCCGAGCGGCTCAAGGACCGCGAGACCGATCCGCTCAAGGCGCTCAAACGCTCGCCGCTCGACGAGGTCGCGCAGAAGAAGTGGGATGATTACACCCAGGCGCGCGATACGATGCTGGCGGCGACGCATACAGACGCCGCACCATGGACCTGCGTGCGCGCGAACGGGAAGAAAAAGGCGCACAAGGCAGTGATCCGCTATCTGCTGCGGACACTGGGCTCGGCCGACGTGGCGAAGGGAGTCGAGGCGCCGGATGACAAGGTGCTGTTCGGCTATGAGGCGAGCGCAGTGGCGGACGGACGGCTGCAAAAATAGGCGCATTCGACCGTTGCGACCGATCGCGGCGCACCATAGGCTGGCAGCGTTCGAGGGGGATACATGAACCATCATCTCAACCTGACGGGCACGCTCGCCGCGGCGTTGTTCGCCGTGCCGGCCATGGCGCAAAGCGCGCCGCCTGCCGATCCGTTCGCGGGAGTCGACCCGGCGACGATCAGGATTCCCGACCTCAACTTCACGCCCCACAAGGAAGCGACCGACAATTACTGGAAGTATTTCATCTTCCACAAGGACGGGGTCGATTTCGATACCGCGCTGGCCGATGTCGCCGAATGCGAGGGCTATTCGAAGATCAACGACATGTTCGTGCCGGTCCCGTCGCTGGTGCCGTATCGCACTGCCTCGAAGAATCCGGCAAGCAAGAGCCAGGACAAGAAATACGCCGTCAAATACAATCCCTTTTACGGCCTGCTCGGCTTCGCGATGTTCAGCGGTGTGTCGAAGCTGACGATCGGCCCCGTCCTTGCCCGCCTGTCCAACACCAACCAGCGGGCCTGCATGGGGTTCAAGGGCTACAAAGCCTATGGCGTGACCGAAGATATCTGGAAGTCGATCAACAAGGTCGACATCAAGCAGGAGATGCTGATGAAGGCCAAAATCGCCTCCGGCCCGATCCCCGCATTGCCGGAGTCGACCCCGTGAGGGCGCCGGCCGCCGCCATCCTCGCCGCACTGCTGTTGCCTGCCGCAGCGAGCGCGCAACAGTTCAGCGAGAAGGACGTCGTCACCGCCGACGCCAATCGCGGCTATGTCCTTTTCCGCCTGCCACCGCGGTCGTTCAACATCATCTTCATGCGCTATCTCGAACCGCGCGAGCTCGACCGGTTCGACGAAGCGCGGCGTGCGGCCTTCGCGGTGGAAAAGCCCAAGGCCGACGCCAAACGTGCTGCCGCACTCGCCGACCAGGCGGCGGGCCGCGACACCAAGGTGCCGGATGAGCTCACGCTCGAGACGTTCGATTTCCGCTACGAGCTGATCTCGAACACGTTTGTGGCCAAGGCGCGCACCCCGTTCGCGGTCGGGACCAATGACAAGACCTATCTCTACGGGCTGCAGCCCGGCACCTATGCGATCGTCGGCATTTCCTACACGGGCGGCGGCGAGCATATGAACAGTTGCACGTGCATGGGATCGGTCAAATTCGAGGTGAAACCGGGGGCGGTCGTCGACCTCGGCTTTATCATGACGGGCATGCTCGGCCAGCCGAGCGAATATCCCGAACTGGCGGATTACACCGGCAGGAAGATCGCCAAGCTGTCGCAGCCGCCGCCCGGCGCCATCGGCCTGCGTCCCTATGAACCCTCGATGAGCCGGCCGGCGACGTTGCCCGCTTTGCCTGTCGAGGCCGCCGACCTGCGCGCGCAGGGCAAGATCCCCAATTTCTTCTATTCGCTGATCACGCGGATGGCGCCCGTCAAGGGCGTGCTCGACTACAAACTCGACAAGGTGATCGACGTGAAGAGCGGCGAGGAAGCGCCCTGACGGAGGCTCAGTCCCCCGTCACCTTCTTGGGTCCGAGATCGCCCATACCGACCGTCCCGCTCGCCATGGCGAGCATCGCGTCGAGGCTTTTCTTTGCCTTCAGCCGCAAGTCCTCTTCCATCTCGATCCGCGGCTCGAGGTCGCGCAGCGCCACGTAGAGCTTCTCCATCGTGTTGAGCGCCAT
>OUNM010199810.1_pt1 | contig 35392 bp, 25 predicted proteins | sample 1769961 | NCBI WGS metagenome assembly OUNM01 (sample SAMEA3914820, study PRJEB12502) | metagenome | biome: forest; material: soil | place: USA | collected 2012-03-12 | depth 0.3 m | reverse complement strand
CCAAGGTTGTGCTTGATGAAGACAGCGAGCGCATCGAGGTAGTCGTGCCGGATGAGCAGCTCTCGCTCGCCATCGGCCGCCGCGGTCAGAACGTGCGGCTTGCTTCGCAGCTCACCGGCTGGAACATCGACATCCTGACGGAGGCTGAAGAATCCGAGCGCCGTCAGAAGGAATTCGCCGAGCGTTCGACCGCTTTCATGAATGCGCTGAACGTCGATGAGGTTGTCGGCCAACTCCTTGCCTCGGAAGGATTCCGGACGGTCGAGGAGCTTGCCTATGTCGATCTTGGCGAACTCGCTCAGATCGAAGGCTTCGACGAGGATACCGCGAACGAAATCCAGACGCGCGCCCGCGATCATCTCGGGGCGATCGAGGCGGAGAACGACGAAAAGCGCCGCACGCTTGGCGTCGCCGATGAAGTTCGCGAGGTTGAAGGTGTGACGACGGCCATGATGGTCGCGTTCGGTGAGAACGAGATCAAGACGGTCGAGGATCTTGCCGGTTGCGCGACTGACGATCTGCTTGGCTGGACCGAGCGGAAGAATGGCGAAGCGCAGCGTTTCGACGGCATTCTGAAGGGTTTCGAACTCTCGAAGGAAGAGGCCGAGGCGCTGATCACCGCCGCGCGCGTCAAGGCTGGCTGGATCGAGGCGCCGGTCGCTGAGGAGCATCCGGCAGAGCACGTTTCGTAACGTCGCTCCGAGCCGGAAGATGAGGGCGACGGATTGGCGAGACGAGCCGAGATCGAGGATATTGACGGCGAAACCGGTCCGATCCGGCAGTGCGCGCTCACGCGAACGCGCCTGCCGATCGACGGACTGATCCGCTTCGTCCTCGCGCCCGACGGCAATGTGGTGCCCGACATTCGGCATCGACTCCCGGGTCGCGGCGTCTGGGTCAGTGCTTCCGCCAAGGCTGTCGAGCAGGCGACGAAACGAAAGCTTTGGGCCAAAGCGTTCAAACGCGCCGTTGTCGCTTCTGCCGGCCTGGCCGCTGAACTGGACGGGTTGATTGCGAGCGATTGCTTGCAAAGTTTATCGTTCGCTAACAAGGCAGGTCTGGTCGTCGCAGGCTTCGCCAAGGTCGAAGCTGCATTGCGACAAACGAGGCCGGCCGCGAGAATCGTCGCTTCCAATGCTGGACGCGAGGGTCGCGAGAAGCTCGACAAGGTTGTATTTTCGCGCTTCGGGTCCATATCGGACTTAGGCGTCATCGATCTTTTCGATACGACGCAATTGAGTTTGGCATTAGGCCGAGAAAATGTCATACACGCCGTCGCGCTCGCAGGTGCGGCGAGCGAAGCATTCGTCAAACGATGCCGTACGCTGACAACGTATCGGATTGCGGAACCCGAAAACGGGGCCCGGTCCGGGGTTGTCGCGTCCGGCCACATGGCGTTGGCGGATCGCGATATTCTGCAGGAACCGATCGAGAATGAGTGACAACAAGCCTACCGGCGACAAGACCCTGACTGTCAATCCGACCAAGACGCTGTCATTGAAGCGTCCGGAGCAGGGTGTCGTGCGTCAGAGCTTCTCCCACGGCCGCACGAAGGCTGTCGTGGTTGAGACGGTGAAGCGCCGTATTCTGACGCCGGGCGAGAAGCCTGTCGCTCCAGTTCCCGCCGCCAGCCCAGCGCCTGCACCCCAGCCCGTTGCCCGGCCTGCTGCTCCTCAACCAGTCGCTCCAGCGGCGCCGAAGCCTGCCGGCATTCTGCTGCGCACTCTTTCCAATGACGAGCAGTCCGCTCGTACTCAGGCACTTGCCGAAGCCCGCAAGCGCGAGGAAGAGGACCGCCGCCGTCAGGAAGAGGAAATCCGGCAGCGCAATGCCCGAGAGGATCAAGAGCGTCGTGAGCGCGACGCTGCTGAAGCGCGCAAGCACGAGGAAGAAGAGCGCCGGCGGATCGAGGATCAGGTCAAGCGTCGAGCGCAGGAAGAGGCAGTTCGCCGCCTTGGTGAGCCCGAGCCGCGTTCGATGACCGCCGAACGCCGGCCCGACGCTGCACCGGCGCCGCGAGCGACAGGCCGCATCGATCGTCCGGCCGGAGCTGCGCGTCCCACCGCGCCGGAAGGTACCGTTCGTTATGGGTTCCAGCCGCGCGAACCTGCGCCGCGCCCGGCTACAAGCACCTCTTCGCCAGCTCGCGAGAGCAGCTATCGTCCCTCATCACCTTCGCAGGGCGCGTCGTCTGGCGGCTCCTCCACTTCGGCCGAGCGCGGATTTACGAGCCCGCGCCCCGCATCGGACGATGCTGATGGCGGCATCCGCCGCCCCGGCCTGCCACCGATGCGTACGGCCGTCGTCGCCAAGCCCGTCAAGGGCGCCGAGCGCAATCGCGGCCGCTTGACGGTCCAGAACGCGACCGGCAGTGAAGAAGAGCGGACCCGCTCGGTTGCATCGTTCCGTCGTCGCGTGCAGCGGCTCAAGGGCGGTCACGCCGAGCAGAAGGAAAAGGTGTTCCGCGAGGTCGTCCTGCCGGAAACCATCACCATCCAGGAACTTGCCAACCGCATGTCGGAGCGTGGCGTCGATATCATCCGTCTGCTGATGAAGCAGGGCGCGATGCATAAGATCACCGATGTGATCGATGCCGATACCGCACAGCTCATCGCCGAGGAGATGGGCCACACCGTCAAGCGTGTCGCCGAATCCGACGTGGAGGAAGGTCTGTTTGACGCGCCGGATGCGGAAAGCGCGCTGGAATCGCGCCCGCCGGTCGTCACCATCATGGGCCATGTCGATCACGGCAAGACCTCGCTGCTCGACGCGATCCGCCACGCGAACGTCGTTTCCGGCGAGGCTGGCGGTATCACCCAGCATATCGGCGCCTATCAGGTGACGACGCCGCTCGGCGGCAAGGTAACCTTCATCGATACGCCAGGCCACGCGGCCTTCACCGCCATGCGTTCGCGCGGCGCCAAGGTGACGGATATCGTCGTGCTGGTCGTGGCGGCTGATGATGGTGTCATGCCGCAGACGGTCGAGGCGATCAACCACGCCAAGGCGGCAAAGGTGCCGATGATTGTGGCGATCAACAAGATCGACAAGCCGGACGCCAAGCCCGAGCGCGTGCGTAGCGAGCTGCTGCAATACGAGGTTCAGGTTGAGTCGCTTGGCGGTGAGACCATCGAAGTCGAGGTTTCGGCAACCAAGAAGATCAATCTCGACAAGCTGCTGGAGATGATCCAGCTCCAGGCGGAGCTGCTCGATCTCAAGGCCGATCCCAATCGGGCCGCCGAAGGCTCGGTCGTCGAGGCCAAGCTCGATCGCGGCCGGGGTCCGGTTGCGACCGTGCTGGTCCAGCGCGGCACGCTTCGCGTGGGCGATATCGTCGTTGCCGGTTCGGAATGGGGCCGCGTGCGTGCTCTGATCGACGACCAGGGCAAGACGATCACGGAGGCTGGCCCTTCAGTGCCGGTCGAGGTGCTTGGCTTCAATGGCGCGCCGGAAGCGGGTGACCGTATCGCGGTGGTCGAGAACGAAGCGCGCGCTCGTGAGATCAGCGATTATCGTCTGCGCCAGAAGCGCGACCAGGCGGCGGCGCGTGGCGCCGGTCAGACCCGGACCCTGGCCGACATGATGAGCCAGATCAAGGCGGCGGGTAAAAGCGAGTTCCCGCTCGTCATCAAGGGCGACGTGCAAGGTTCTGTCGAGGCCATTCTCGGCTCGCTCGACAAGCTCGGCACCGACGAGGTCGCAGCCCGAGTGCTGCATTCCGGCGTCGGCGGCATCAGCGAATCCGACGTGACCTTGGCGAATGCGTCGGGCGCAGTTCTGATCGGCTTCAACGTCCGTGCGCATAAGGAAGCGCGTGAGGCGGCGGAGCGTGCCGGCCTCGAAATCCGCTACTACAACATCATCTACGATCTCGTGGATGATGTGAAAAAGGCGATGTCCGGTCTGCTGGCGCCGACGCTTCGCGAAGCGATGCTCGGCAACGCCGAGATTCTTGAGGTGTTCAACATCACCAAGGTCGGCAAGGTCGCCGGCTGCCGCGTCACCGATGGCCACGTGGAGCGTGGCCAGCATGTCCGCCTGATCCGCGACAATGTCGTCATCCACGAAGGCAAGCTGAAAACGCTCAAGCGCTTCAAGGATGAGGTCAAGGAGGTTCAGGTCGGCCAGGAATGCGGCATGGCCTTCGAGAATTACGAGGACATGCGTCAGGGCGACGTCATCGAGTGCTATCGCATCGAGACGGTCCAGCGCACGCTCTGATCGTTCCAGATCGCGGCAATTGCAGGCGGGCCGCAAGGCTCGCCTGTTTTCAATTTGACGAACCCGAAAACCTCCGGACCGGTCCGATCCCGGCAGGCAGGATGAGACAATGGCAAGACGACCAGAAACTCCGACCGGCCCTTCGCAGCGCCAGCTTCGCGTTGGCGAACTCGTTCGCCACGCATTGGCCGATATTCTGCAGCGCGGCGATGTGATCGACGATGTGATCAATTCGCACGTCATCACCGTGCCCGAAGTACGGATGAGCCCTGACCTGAAGCTCGCGACGGTTTACGTCATGCCGCTTGGCGGCAAGGACGAGAAACCGGTCGTGACGGCGCTCGAAAAGAACAAGAAATTCCTCAAGGGCGAGCTTGCGAAGCGCATTCGCGAATTCCGTTCGATTCCTGATTTGCGCTTCCGTGGTGACGATCGATTCGACGAGGCGCTCAAGATCGATCGTTTGCTCGATGATCCGCGCGTCAAGCGCGATCTCGACAAGAAGGATGAAGAAGCGTGAGCAAGCCGCGCCGCGATCGCCGCATCGTCAATGGCTGGCTGGTGCTCGACAAGCCGGTCGGCATGACTTCGACCCATGCGGTTGCTGTCGCCAAGCGGCTCTACAACGCGAAGAAGGCAGGGCATGCCGGCACACTCGATCCGCTGGCGTCCGGCTTGCTGCCGATCGCTTTCGGTGAAGCGACCAAGACCGTTCCCTATGTGATGGATGGCGAGAAGGCCTATCGTTTTACGGTGCTTTGGGGCGTCGAGACGAATTCGGACGACGCCGATGGCGTCGCGGTCGCCACATCCGATGCGCGGCCTGGGGCTGAGCAAATCGAAGCGATCCTGCCACGGTTCGTCGGCGAGATCATGCAGGTTCCGCCGAAATTCTCGGCGCTCAAGATTGATGGCGAGCGCGCCTACGATCTCGCCCGCGATGGCGAGGAAGTGCATCTGGAAGCCCGGCCGGTCGAAATTCACGCGCTGAGGCTGGTCGAGCACACGACCGATACCGCCACCTTCGAGGCCGAGTGCGGCAAGGGCACCTATGTTCGCGCACTTGCTCGCGATTTCGGCCGGATGCTCGGCTGTTACGGCCATATCATCGCGCTCCGACGCACGCAGGTCGGCGGCTTTGGGGAAGCCGATTCGATCACGGTCGCCGATCTCGAAAAGGCCGGTGAGGAAGGACCTGTGGCCCCGGCGCTGGCCGAGGTTCTGCTGCCCATCGAGACGGCGCTTAGCGATCTTCCCGAGGTCCAGGTCGTCCAAAGCGACGCCGCGCGCCTGCTCAACGGTCAACCTGTGTTGCTGCGCGGCCGCGATGCGCCGGTGCTCGGCGGACCGGTCTTCGTCTCGCATAAGGGCAAGCCGATTGCGATCGCTGAAGTCGAGCAGGGTGCGCTTCAACCACGTCGCGCTTTCGTATTGGGATAGAGGGAAAAGCCATGGCCGTCCGCCTCGACCATCTTGTCGTCATTGCGCCGACCCTGGCCGAAGGACTGGCCCATGTTCGTGAAACGCTTGGCGTGGATGTGCCGCTCGGCGGCAAGCATCCGCTGATGGGTACCCATAATCACGTCATGCGGCTCGGTGACGATGTTTTCTTCGAAATCATCGCAGTCGATCCCGATGTCCCGCATCCTGGTCGCAAGCGCTGGTTCGGGCTGGATGATCCGGCAGCGATCCGCAGGCGCTGGGATGCCGGCCAGCGGCTCAACGGTTGGGTTGCGGCGACCGACGATCTGGCGGGTGCGCTGGGCAAGCATGGGGATCTCTTCGGTATAGCGACACCTCTGACCCGCGGAACCATGTCCTGGGGGTTTGCTGTTCGGCCTGACGGGGAGCTGACCATGGACGGCGCCCTGCCCTGCCTGATCGAATGGTCGGATCACAAGAATCCGGCCCGCAATATGTCCGATCTCGGCTGCCGGATGCACTCTCTCACGGTCACGCATCCGGACGCGCGCCTTGCCGAGGCCGTATTGGTTGAGCTTGGCTTCAAGGGCGGTATAGTCTGGCGCGAAGGGCCTGCGATCAAGTTGGAAGCGGAAATCGAGACGCCGGCGGGCCTTGTCCGCCTTTGATCGAGCTGTATCGGCGGAGCCGAACGAAATCGGCCGTTCACACTAGCTTTTCACCCGGACATCTGCCATAGAGCCGCCTCCCGACCACGCTGGACGACATCCCGGCGCGGCCATTCTCAAGATCAGGAGTTTACGATGTCGATCACTGCAGAGCGCAAGGATGCGCTCATCAAGGAATATGCCGCCAAAGAAGGCGATACCGGTTCGCCGGAGGTTCAGGTCGCGATCCTGACCGAGCGCATCACCAACCTGACCGAGCATTTCAAGACCCACGTGAAGGACAACCATTCGCGTCGCGGTCTGCTCAAGCTGGTTTCGCAGCGTCGTTCTCTGCTTGACTATGTCAAGCGCAAGGACGAAGCGCGCTACAAGACGCTGATCGAGCGTCTCGGCATCCGTCGTTAATTTTCGACTGCCGTTCTGCGTCGCCGGGCATGGGCCCGGCCTCGCTACCCAAGGCATGGCGGCAATGGGGCCGCCATCGCACCTAAAAGAAACGACACGCATGATCGCCATGGCAGGATCGCCGGACACTCCCGCAGGCTGAAGGCCTGAGGAGTTTCTTGCCGTCCGGCTGTGGCTTTCGTCGTTGTTCGCAACAGAAAGACATAACTGACATGTTCGATATCGCTCGCGTGAGCATTACCTGGGGCGGGCGCAAGCTCACCCTCGAAACCGGCCGCATTGCCCGCCAGGCGGATGGCGCGGTTCTCGCCACCTATGGCGAAACCATTGTGCTCGCCACCGTCGTCTCCGCCAAGGAGCCGAAGGCCGGCGTGGATTTCTTCCCGCTGACCGTCAATTACCAGGAAAAGACCTTCGCGGCAGGGCGCATTCCCGGCGGCTTCTTCAAGCGCGAGGGCCGTCCCTCGGAGAAGGAGACGTTGGTCTCCCGCCTGATCGATCGTCCGATCCGTCCGCTTTTCGCGGAAGGCTATCGCAACGACACGCAGGTCATCGTCACCGTGCTCCAGCATGATCTGGAGAATGATCCGGACATCCTGTCGATGGTTGCGGCTTCCGCTGCCTTGACGCTTTCGGGCGTGCCCTTCATGGGGCCCGTCGGCGCTGCTCGCGTCGGCTACGTCAATGGCGAATACATCCTGAACCCGACACTCGAGCAGGGCGAGGGCGCGATCCTCGACCTCGTCGTCGCCGGCACGCAGGATGCGGTGCTGATGGTCGAATCCGAAGCGAAGGAGCTTTCGGAAGAGGTCATGCTCGGCGCTGTCATGCATGGCCACAAGGGCTTCCAGCCCGTGATCGAGGCGATCATCGCGCTCGCCGAGAAGGCCGCCAAGGAGCCACGCGACTTCGCGCCGGCTGATCTCTCGCATGTCGAGAAGGCGATCATGGGCGTGGCCGAGAAGGATCTCCGCGCCGCTTACAAGATCACGGCCAAGGCCGAGCGCTACAAGGCGGTCGATGCTGTCAAGGCAAAGGTCATGGAGGCGCTCTGCCCCGCTGGCGCCGAGGTCGACAACGCCAAGGTGTTCGACAAGGAAGTCGTCAAGGGCCAGTTCAAGGAAGCCCAGGCCAAGATCGTGCGCTGGAACATCCTTGATGACGGCATCCGCATCGACGGCCGCGACGTGAAGACCGTCCGCCCGATCGTGGCTGAAGTCGGTGTCCTGCCGCGCACCCACGGTTCGGCGCTGTTCACGCGTGGCGAAACGCAGGCGCTCGCGGTTGCGACGCTTGGCACGGGCGACGACGAGCAGTTCATCGATCAGCTTGAAGGCACCCGCAAGGAAACCTTCCTGCTGCATTACAACTTCCCGCCCTATTCGGTCGGTGAGACCGGCCGCATGGGTTCGCCCGGCCGCCGCGAAATCGGCCACGGCAAGCTTGCCTGGCGCGCAATTCATCCGATGCTGCCGGCGCATCACGAGTTCCCCTACACGCTGCGCGTCGTCTCGGAGATCACCGAATCGAACGGTTCATCGTCGATGGCCACCGTCTGCGGCACCTCGCTGGCGCTGATGGATGCGGGTGTTCCGCTGAAGAGCCCGGTTGCGGGTATTGCGATGGGCCTGATCCTCGAAGGCAAGCGCTTTGCCGTGCTTTCCGACATCCTTGGCGACGAGGATCACCTCGGCGACATGGATTTCAAGGTTGCCGGCACCGCGCAGGGCATCACTTCGCTGCAGATGGACATCAAGATCGCCGGTATCACCGAGGAGATCATGAAGGTCGCGCTGCATCAGGCGAAGGACGGCCGCGAGCACATTCTCGGCGAGATGTCGAAAGCCCTGACCGGCGCCCGCGCTGAGCTTGGCGAGCATGCCCCGCGCATCGAAACGATCAAGATCAACCCGGACAAGATCCGTGAAGTGATCGGTTCAGGTGGCAAGGTCATCCGCGAGATCACCGAGAAGACCGGCACCAAGATCGACATCTCGGACGATGGCAACATCCGTGTTGCCGCTTCGGACGGCAAGGCGATCAAGGCCGCGATCAACTGGATCAAGTCGATCGCGACCGATCCGGAAGTTGGCCAGATCTACGAGGGCACCGTCGTCAAGGTGATGGAGTTCGGCGCTTTTGTGAACTTCTTCGGCGGCAAGGACGGTCTCGTCCACATTTCGCAGCTCGCGCCTCAGAAGGTTGCGACCGTGAAGGACGTCGTCAAGGAAGGCGACAAGGTCAAGGTCAAGCTGTTGGGCTTCGACGACCGTGGCAAGGTTCGTCTGTCGATGAAGGTCGTCGATCAGGAGACCGGCGAGGATCTCGAAGCGAAGATGAAGGCCGAGCGCGAAGCCCGCGGCGAGCCGGAGCTAGAGCAGGAAGAGCGCCGTCCCCGCGAGGATCGCGGCGACCGTAGCGGACGCGATCGGGACCGTCCGCGTCGTCCCCGCCGGGATGACTGATCCAACCTGAACTTTGAAAGGGCGGCCTCCGGGCCGCTCTTTCTCGTTCAGGACCTGAATCACGGAAAGGGAAGCTGACGTGTCGAAACCGATCCATACTCGTTGGTGGTGGGTGCGCCATGCGCCCGTGACCGTCGATGGCGGCTGCATCTACGGCCAGGCCGATCTGCCGTGTGATACGAGCGACACAATCACTTTCGCGGCGCTTGCGGCGATGCTGCCAAAAACCGCAGTCTGGGTGACCTCCAACCTGATGCGAACTCGCCAGACGGCGGACGCCATTCTCCAGGCCGGTTCGCCGAGCGCATTGCGACCTGAATTCGAGATCGTCCCTGCCTTCGCCGAGCAGCATCTTGGGAGCTGGCAAGGAATGGAACGCGCGCACTTTCTCGCTGATCGTGGCTTTGCCGGCAGTTATTGGTTCGCACCGGCGGAAGAACGTGCTCCAGGCGGCGAGAGCTTTATCGATCTGGTAGAGCGCGTAAGGCCCGAGATCGCTCGGTTGACCGCGGCTCATCCCGCTCGCGATATTATCGCTGTCGCTCATGGCGGCACGATCCGAGCGGCGCTTAGCCTTGCGCTCGATATCGCACCTCAAGCGACATTGGCGTTCGCCATCGGTAATTGCTCGCTGACTCGTATCGATCATGTCGTCGTCGGCGAGACATCCGGATGGCGTGTTGCGGGCGTCAACCTTCGGGCCTGAGCAATAATCAAATCGATTCCACGAAAATCGCCAGCTTCCGCATAGGCTAACGATGTGTGGAACTTATTCGGCGAAAGCTCGTTCTCTCCAGCATCATCAATCTGACCTGGGGAAGGAAATAACATGGGTCGCGGAATTCTTCTTTGGCTGCTCGGCGTGCCGATTCCTGTCATCATTCTACTGTTCCTATTCTGGCGGTAATTGCCAGGCGGACAGTAAAACCTAATCGACCATAAGCAGACGGTAACCGACCCCCGGTTCCGTCTGCAGTAGTTTTGGTTGAGAGGGTTCGCGCTCGATCTTGGCACGCAACTGGCCGACGAAGACACGTAGGTACTGCGTGTCCTCGACATGGGCTGGGCCCCAGATACCGGCAAGCAGTTGGCGATGCGTCACCACTCGCCCGGCGTGACGAACCAGCATCACGAGCAGATCGTACTCACGCGGTGTGAGTTTTATCGGTTCGCCATCGCGCGTCACCAGCCGCTTCAATGTATCGACCACCAGCCCGTCGATTTCGATCCGGGTTTCCTCACCCGCGCCATGCGCCTTATGACGCAACGCCGTTCGCAGGCGGGCCAGAAGTTCGCCGATACCGAAGGGTTTTTCCACGTAATCGTCGGCGCCAAGATCGAGCGCGGTGATCTTCTCCGTCTCGCGGTCGCGCGCGGAAAGCACGATGATCGGCACATGTGACCAGGCGCGCACCTCCTTGATCACATCCTTGCCGTCCATATCCGGCAGACCAAGATCAAGCACCACCGCGTCGGGCGCTACGGTTGCGATCACCTTCAGCGCTGCCGCTCCCGTTTCCGCTTCCACGATTTCATATTCGGCGGCCGCAAGCGCATGGCGCAGGAAACGCTGGATCTGCGGCTCGTCATCCACGATCAGGATGCGGGCAGTCTTGCTCATAAGGTTTCTCCAGCCGACAGATTCAGGTCGGCGACAGGCAGTTGAATGACGATGCGGGTTCCACGCTTGCGCACTGCAGGGCTTTCCGCGTGGATGGCGCCGCCCATTGCCTCGACGAGTCCGCGGCAGATCGACAGCCCGAGCCCCGTACCGGCGGCGCGGCCATCGATATTGCCGAGGCGGTGGAATTTATCGAAGATTCGCTCCAGATCCTCCTCCGGTACGCCTCTGCCCTGATCGGTGACGTTGAGGACGATCATGTCAGCTTCTCTTCGTACGAAGACGGATGTGCCAGCCTCGCTCGCCCCGTATTTCTGGGCATTATCCATCAGATTGAACAGCACCTGTCCAAGCAGTGTACTGTCACCACGCACCAGTGGCAGCTCCGGCGCGATGCTGACGGTGATCTTATGGCCCGGAAAAGTCTTCCGGGCGCGCTCCACCGCGGTGCGCACGACGTCGCTCACATCTACCCAATCGCGCTTCGCATCGAGCGCTCCCGATTCGATCCGCGTCATGTCCAGCAGGTTGGCGACGAAGCGAGAGAGCCGCGCCGCCTCCTCGTCAATCGAGACGAGCAAGTCCTTCTGGCTATCGAGATCGAGTTTGTCGCCCAGCGCGCGCAAGCTGCTGACCGCACCGGTAATCGAAGCAAGCGGCGTGCGCAGGTCGTGCGAGATCGAGGAAAGCAGGGCGGTGCGCAATTTTTCGCTTTCTTCCAGCGCACTGGCGCGCGCTGTTTCGCCAACAAGCAGTGCACGGTCGATGGCGATGGCCGTTTGGTCCATCACCGCCGAAAGTGCACGTTCCTGTTCGACGGCCAGCGCGTCAGCCTGTTCCGGCGCCGAGAAACCGCAAACGCCGATGACGCCTCGCGGCGTCGCCAGCGGCCGGAACTGGAATCGGATATTTGGCAGCGTGCCGGTTTTCCAGCCGGCCGGCTCGCGCTTCTCCAGAGCCCAGCGTGCTGCGGTCATCTCGGCCGCACCGAGCGCCTCTTCCGGCGGCCAGGCTGCGGCCAGTTCCAGTTCTCCCCCGTCGACCGTCAGCAGAGCGATCTGTCCGCCCATCGTCTCATGAAGATGCGCTGCCGCAGCCCAAAGTACGTCGTCCAGTGCCGCCGTGCCGGAGAGCTTTCGCGAAAATTCATAAAGCGCCTGCGTTTCCTGCGCCCGTTTGCGGACCCCTTCGGATTGATCCTTGACGCGACCGGCCAACGAGCCTGTCAGCACTGCGACGAGCAGGAAGATCAATAGCGCGAAGAACTCATGGGGCTCTGCGATGGTGAAAGTGTAGGTCGGTTCGATAAAGAAGAAATTATAAGCAAGGAACGACAGGATCGATGCGGCGATCGCCGGCCAAAGCCCGAAGGTGACAGCGCAGAACATCACCGCTGTCAGGAACAGCATCGAGAGATTGGGGAGCGAGAGCACCTGTCCGAGGCCTATGCCGGCAAGGACGGCTGCCGCCACGGAGGCGAAGGTCGAGGCAGCCGCGATCGCCGCCGCAGCCGATTCAGGCCATTGTCGCCGACGCGGCTTCTCGGGCGGCGCCTCTCGCCCCGATTCCGTCACGACATGGACGCTGATGTCGGTCGAGCGGCCCATGATCTCAACCGGAAGCGAGCGACCCAGCAGCCGTCCCCACCAATTGGCGCGCGAGCGGCCGAGCACGATCTGCGTGATATTCTCCCGGCGCGCGAAGCGCAGGATTTCCGCTGGCATATCCTGCGCGCTAAGCCGCTTGACCTCGGAGCCCAGGCGCTCCGCCAGTCGCAGAGTTTCGTCGAGCCGACGCGCAGCCTCGGCATTGGCAACTTCATGGCCGACGCGCTCGATGTGAACGGTGATCCAGTGCGCATTGAGCCCCGAAGCAAGGCGGCTCGCAGTGCGCACCACGCTTTGCGAGAGCGCATCCGGACCCACGCATACCAGCAATCGTTCGGCGGTTGCCCAAGGGCCCTCGATGGCGTTCTGGCGGAGGTAATCCACCATCTGATCATCGACACGGTCGGCGGTGCGGCGCAGCGCCAGTTCGCGCAACGCGGTCAGGTTGCCGGGCTTGAAGAAACCATCGGCGGCCCGCCTCGCATTGTCCGGCAGGTAGACTTTGCCTTCGTTCAGGCGCTGGATCAGCTCGGTCGGCGTGACGTCGACCAGTTTCACCTCGTCCGCCGTCTTCAGTACGACGTCGGGAACAGTTTCGCGCACCGTGACGCCGGTGATCCGCGCCACCAGGTCCGACAAGCTTTCCAAATGCTGGATGTTCAGCGCCGTCCACACATCCATGCCGGCGGCAAGCAGTTCGGCAACATCCAGGTAACGCTTTGGATGTCGGCTTTCAGGCGCATTGGTATGCGCGAGTTCGTCAACGATGATCAACGCCGGCTTGCGCGTCAGCGCTGCGTCGATATCGAATTCATCGAGTGTATGATCGCGATAGGGAATGATCCGGCGTGGCAGGATTTCGAAGCCTTCGATCAGCGCCTCGGTTTCCTTGCGGCCATGGGTCTCGACGATGCCGATCACGACATCCACGCCATCCGCCTTGAGCTGGCGGGCTCTTGCGAGCATGGCGTAAGTCTTGCCGACACCTGGAGCGGCGCCGAGGAAGACCGTCAGCTTGCCCCGGCGCTCCTGCTGCGAAAGCGCGAGCAGGGCGTCGGGGTCAGGGCGCTTTTCGGCGTCACGGATGTTCTGGACCATGCCGCGTCAGATGTCTCACGCTGCAGGAAGAGCGTCCAGAGCCAGATTGAGCTTCAGAACGTTCACACGGGGTTCGCCGACGATGCCAAGCCAGCGGCCATCGATATTGCTCTCGACAAGCTCCTTCACCTTGGTCTCCGGCAGGTTGCGCGCCTTGGCGACGCGGGTGACCTGAAGGCGGGCGTAATCCGGTGAAATATGAGGATCGAGGCCCGAAGCCGAGGTCGTGACGGCGTCGGCCGGCACCGGAGCCTTGGCGCCGCCCTGCAGGGTCTCAACATCGCCCTTCACGCGATCAACGAGCTTCTGCGAGATCGGGCCGAGATTCGAGCCTGAAGAGTTCGCTGCGTTATAAGGCGCATCGATTGTCTTGCTGTCGTCTTTCGGGTCCGGAGCGCTGGTCGCGGAGGGGCGGCTGTGGAAGTACCTGTCTTCGGCGAAATTCTGCCCGACGAGAATTGAGCCGACCACGGTGCCGTTGCGCGTCACCATGCTGCCCTCGGCGAGCGCGGGGAACACCGCGCCCGCGATGCCGGTGACGGCAAGCGGATAGATGATGCCGGTCAATGCCGTGAACAGGGCGAGCATGACGATGGCTGGGCGAAAATGCTGGAGCATGATGTCTTTCCTCTCAGGCGAGGTGCAGCGCGGCCACGACCAGGTCGATAGCCTTGATGCCGATGAAGGGGACGATGATGCCGCCGAGGCCGTAGATCAGCAGGTTGCGGCGCAGCAGCGCGGCGGCTCCGACTGGACGATAAGGGACGCCTTTCAGCGCGAGCGGTATCAACGCGATGATGATCAGCGCGTTGAAGATGACGGCCGAGAGGATCGCCGATTGTGGCGAGGACAGCCCCATGATGTTCAGCGTGCTGAGCTCGGGATAGGTCACGATGAACAGCGCCGGGATGATGGCGAAGTATTTCGCCACGTCGTTGGCGATTGAGAAGGTCGTCAGCGAGCCGCGCGTCATCAGCAACTGCTTGCCGATTTCCACGATCTCGATGAGCTTGGTCGGGTTGGAATCGAGATCGACCATGTTGCCGGCTTCGCGAGCCGCCTGTGTGCCGGTCTGCATCGCGACGCCGACATCCGCCTGGGCTAGCGCCGGGGCGTCGTTGGTGCCGTCGCCGCACATGGCGATGAGGCGGCCGCCGGTCTGTTCCTTGCGGATATAGCCGAGCTTGTCCTCGGGGGTCGCTTCCGCGATGAAATCATCGACGCCAGCCTCCGACGCGATCGCAGCCGCGGTGACGGGGTTATCGCCGGTGACCATCACAGTCTTGATACCCATTGCACGAAGCGCCGCGAAGCGCTGCTTGATGTCCGGCTTCACGATGTCCTTGAGGTGGACCACACCTAACAGGCGACCGTTCTCGGCGACACCGAGGGGCGTACCGCCTGTCCGGGCGACGCGATCGACGGCCTGACGGAACGCCTGTGGGGCCGCTTCATTGGAAACGCCGGTGAATTTCAGGATAGAATCCACCGCACCCTTCCGGATGGAACGCCCGTTCACGTCGAGGCCCGAAAGGCGGGTCTGGGCGGTAAAGGGTATGATGACCGCATCCTTGGCGTCGGCCAGCGCTTCCGAAGCGCCGTATTCGCTCTTCGCCAGCGCTACGATCGAACGGCCTTCCGGCGTCTCGTCGGCGAGGCTCGCGAGCAGCACCGCGTCGGCCAGTTCACCCAGGGCGACACCCGGCACCGGAATGAATTCCGTCGCCATGCGGTTGCCGTAGGTAATGGTGCCGGTCTTGTCGAGCAGCAGCGTATCGACGTCGCCGGCGGCTTCCACCGCACGACCAGAAGTCGCGACGACGTTGAATCGGATCAGGCGATCCATGCCCGCAATGCCGATGGCCGAAAGCAGTCCGCCGATCGTCGTTGGGATGAGCGTCACCAGCAGTGCGATCAGCACAACAACCGAGACGATGGTGTTGGAATAACCGGCCAAACCCCACAGCGTCACGACGGTGATCAGGAAGATCAACGTCATGCCGGAAAGCAGGATCGACAGGGCCAACTCGTTAGGGGTTTTCTGGCGCTTGGCCCCTTCAACGAGCGCGATCATGCGGTCGATGAAGGAGGAGCCGGGCTGTGTGCTGACGCGGACCTTGATCCAGTCGGAAAGGACCATGGTGCCGCCGGTCACCGCTGAACGGTCGCCACCGGATTCGCGGATGACGGGCGCCGATTCGCCGGTGATCGCGCTTTCATTCACCGAGGCGACGCCCTCGACGACGTCGCCATCGCCGGGGATCAGGTCGCCGGCTTCGACGAGGACGATATCGCCGACATTGAGCAGTTCCGCATCGACCCATTCATGCATGGAGCCGAGCGATTCTCTGTCGAGCAGACGCTTGGCCCGCATACTTGAACGCGTCTTGCGCAAGGATTCGGCCTGGGCCTTGCCGCGACCCTCGGCGACTGCTTCGGCGAAGGTTGCAAACAGCACGGTGAACCAGAGCCAGGCGGCGATCTGGCCCGAGAAGGCCGGGCTGCCGATACCGAGCACCAGTTCGCGGACAAAGAGCACGGTCACGAGGGCGGCGACCACCTCCGTGACGAAGATGACCGGGTTGCGCAGGAGTTGGCGCGGATTGAGCTTGCGGAAAGCGTCGAGCGCGGCCGGACCGAGGATCGCGAAGTCGAACAGCGACTGCGGACGAATCTGCGGTGTCAGTGTGGTTGAGGATGCTTGGGACGACATGATCGTCACTCCAGAAACAATCTATGAGTAAGTTCAGAAGGTTTTGCCGGCGAACATCAGGAGGTGTTCGACGATCGGACCGAGCGCGAGAGCGGGGAAATATTGCAGGCCGCCAACGATGAGAATGATGCCGACGAGCAGCCCAACGAAGAGTGGCTTGTCAGTCGGGAAGGTGCCGCTGGAGGCCGCGATTCGCTTTTTCTGAGCGACCGCGCCGGCAATCGCCATCACCGGCACGATGTAGCCGAAGCGTCCGGCGAGCATCGTGAAGGCGAGTGTGGTGTTGTACCAGGGCGTATTGGCGCTCAGGCCCGCGAAGGCTGAGCCGTTATTGCCGGCGGCGGAAGAGTAGGCGTAGAGGATCTCGGTCAGGCCGTGTGGGCCGTTATTGGCGATGCCGGCGACTGCTGAAGGCAGGACGGCGGCGATAGCCGTAAAGACCAGGATGAATAGCGGCAGCACGATGATCGCAAGCACGGCGAAGGTCATCTCGCGCGCCTCGATCTTCTTTCCGAGGAATTCCGGCGTCCGGCCAACCATGAGGCCGGCGATGAACACCGAGAGCACGGCGAAGACGATCATGCCGTAGAGACCTGATCCGACGCCACCCGGCAGAACCTCGCCAAGCTGGATCAGGAACAGAGGCACGATTCCGCCAAGCGGCATCAGTGAATCATGCATCACGTTGACCGCGCCGCAGGAAAGGCCTGTCGTGACCGCAACGAACAATGCGCTCATCGCCTGGCCGAAGCGGAGTTCCTTGCCTTCGAGGTTGCCGGCCGTTGGGTCGACGCCGAGCGTCGTCAGCAGCGGGTTGCCGTTTGCTTCAGCCCAGTAGACGATCGCAGCACCGGCAAGCAGCAGGATCGCCATGGCGGAGATCAGCGCCCAGCCTTGCCTCACCGAGCCGACCATCTTGCCGAACGTGTAGGGCAGTGCGGCCGAAACCGAGAGCATCGCCCAGATCGCCAGGTAGTTCGAGAAGGCGCTCGGGTTCTCAAAGGGATGCGCGGAGTTGACGTTGAAGAAGCCGCCACCGTTGGTGCCGAGCTGCTTGATGGCTTCCTGGCTGGCGACTGGTCCAAGCGAAATGGTTTGCTTGGCGCCCTCCAGCGTTGTGGCGTCGATCCAGGGCAGCAGGGTCTGCGGAATGCCGGAAAGAATGAAGCCGAGGGCAACGATGATCGATAGCGGCAGCAGGATGTAGAGCGTGCAGCGGGTAAGATCGACCCAGAAATTGCCGATCGTCGTGACGCTCGAACGGGCAAATGCGCGGGTTACCGCGATCGCCAGCGCGATGCCCGTCGCGGCCGACAGGAAATTATGCACCGTCAGCCCGGCCATCTGCGAGAAATGGCTCATGGTGGTTTCACCGCCGTAAGCCTGCCAGTTGGTATTGGTGATGAAGCTGACGGCGGTGTTGAAGGCGAGATCGGGCGCGACGCCGCTGAACCCTTGCGGGTTGAGCGGCAAATACGCCTGAAGGCGAAGGATTGCGTAGAGCGATACGATGCCAGCGCCGCTAAAGATCAGCATGGCGAGCGTATAGGCTAGCCAACCCTGCTCGCGCTTGGGATCGACGCCCGAGAGCCAGTAGAAGCCACGCTCCACGGGAGCAAGCACGGGTGAGAAAAAATTGCGTTCACCGGAGAAGACCTGCGCCATGAACGAGCCGAGCGGCTTGATCGTGGCGAAGACCAGGAGACACAGCAGGGCGATCTGCAGCCAGCCGTTGAAGGTCATGTTAAAACTCCACGGCCGCCGCCTGGCAGTTCCAGGGGCGGCGGCGCGACAGGGACGGGACGAGGGTTCAGAAACGTTCGGGACGCAGCAGCGTCACGAAGAGGTAGGCGCCGAGCGCCAACGCCACGATGAGGCCGAGAACAGGTTCGAGCATGATACGGCCTCAGATTCTGTTCAGGCCGTAGGAATAGAGGCAGAGGATGGCGATGCCGCCTAATCCCAGCACAATGAAAAGCACGTCGCTCATGATATGATCCTTAGCTACCATACAGGCGCGGGTTTATCGCGCCGATGGGCGTCAAGGGTCGATCCGTAAGGTTGGTTTGCGCCGTAAGCGCCATATAAAGACGCGAGCACATCCGTTCGGCGCGCGTCGGAACGAAACAAGAACTTTTGTGTTGGCCCCGGAGATCGTACGCGCTAACTTACCGGCTTCATGGACATTCACCGCAAACTTTCGATTCTGGCCGATGCAGCCAAATATGACGCCTCCTGCGCTTCGAGCGGCACGACAAAACGTGATTCCGGCAACGGAAACGGCATTGGCTCGACGGAGGGGATGGGCATCTGCCATTCCTACGCGCCGGACGGGCGCTGCATTTCGCTACTCAAGGTGCTGCTGACGAATGCTTGCGCATTCGATTGTCTTTATTGCGTCAACCGCACCTCATCGAATGTGCCGCGAGCCCGGTTCACGGTGCCGGAGATCGTCAAGCTGACGCTCGATTTTTATCGCCGCAACTACATTGAAGGGCTGTTTCTCTCATCCGGCATCATCCGCAGTGCCGATTACACGATGGAGCAGGTGCTGCTCGTCGCAAAAACCTTGCGACTGGATCATGGTTTCAAGGGGTATATTCATCTGAAGACCATTCCGGATGCGAGCGAGGAGCTGATCACGGAAGCTGGGCTCTATGCCGACCGCCTTTCGATCAATGTCGAGCTGCCTAGTGAGGCAAGTCTCTCGACACTGGCGCCAGAGAAGGATGCGCGTGCCATCCGCCGAAGCATGGGCCGGCTGCGGCTGAAACTCGATGAGAGTGAGCAGGATCGAAAGTCGCGTCACAAGCCGCGCTTCGCACCGGCAGGTCAGAGTACGCAGATGATCGTTGGCGCGGATCAAACATCTGATCGCAGCATTCTCGACCTCTCCGCCAACCTCTACGGGTCCTATAGGCTTAAGCGGATTTATTTCTCGGCCTTCAGCCCGATTCCTGACGCTAGCCGCAAATTGCCGCTGATTGCGCCGCCGCTGATGCGTGAGCACCGGCTTTATCAGGCTGATTGGTTGATGCGTTTTTATGGATTCGCGGTCGCTGAGATTGCCGGTGGTCAGGATGGAATGCTGCCGCTCGATATTGATCCAAAGCTCGCCTGGGCGCTCGAAAACCGTCACCGCTTCCCGCTGGATATTAATCGAGCCAGCCGGGAGGAGTTGTTGCGGGTGCCCGGCTTCGGGCAGAAGGCCGTCGATCGGTTGATCGCAGCGCGCCGGCATCGTTCGATCCGCTACGAGGATTTAGCGAGCCTACGTGTCCCGCTCGCCAAGGCGCTGCCGTTCATCGTGACGATCGATCATCGCTCTAGTCAGGTTCTCGATAGCGAGACATTGCGAGCGAAACTTAGTCCGCAGCCGCGTCAGCTTTCACTCGGCTTCTGACATGCGGCGTATTGTGCTCAGAAGCGAGACCGATCTGGAAGGCTGGCGCTTGCAGGCGAGATGGCTGATCATCCAGAATATCTGGCCAGAAGAGGTCATCTGGTCGGTTGAGAGTGGGGTGTCGGCGGAACTGAATTTCGCCGCCAATGACCTGCCAAGCTCGCAAATTCCCGCATTCACGGTGCCGCGATCTTTTTTCGAGCTTGCGGATAAAGCAATTCTTCACCGCGATCCGGAGCGCTTCGCGCTGCTTTACCGATTGCTTTGGAAATTGCGCCAGGAACCGGCTTTGATGGAAATATCGATCGATCCGCTGCTTGCGCGCTTGGAAGGCTTCGTGAAGGCTGTTCGCCGGGACATCCACAAGATGCACGCCTTCGTCCGTTTTCGCGCGATCGAGACGGAACAGGGCGAGACTTTCATCGCCTGGTTCGAGCCCGACCACCACATCGTCGAGGTGGCGGCGCCCTTCTTCCAGCGCCGTTTCGCGGCAATGCGCTGGTCGATCCTGACCCCGAGGCGCAGCGTGCATTGGGATGGCCAATGCCTGATCTTCGCGGATGGCGCATCGAAGGCGAGCGCTCCCACGGAGGATAAGCTCGAAGACCTCTGGTGCGATTATTACGCTTCGATTTTCAATCCCGCTCGCCTCAAGGTCGCGATGATGCGCTCTGAAATGCCGGAGAAATATTGGAAGAATCTGCCGGAGGCGCGACTGATCAAGCCGCTGACGGTGGCGGCCGCGCGTGCGACCGCGGATATGGTGTCGGCTCAGCCACTGGAACCACGCAGTCGCCCCCAACGTTCGATCACCAAGATGGACCACGCACCCCTGTTCGCGAAAAGCGAAACGATCGAAAGTTTACGTCGAGAGGCCACCGATTGCCGGGCATGCCCGCTTTGGGCGATGGCGACGCAGACGGTATTCGGCGAAGGCCCTGAAGACGCCGACATTGTTTTCGTCGGCGAGCAACCGGGCGACAGCGAGGATCTCGCTGGGCGTCCCTTCGTCGGCCCTGCCGGAAAACTGCTGGATCGGGCGCTGATCGAGGCAGGTGTTGACCGGGCGCGCACCTATGTCACGAATGCGGTCAAGCACTTCAAGTTTGAACCGCGCGGCAAGCGCCGGCTTCACAAGAAGCCAAATACAGGCGAAATCCGAGCCTGCCGCTCTTCCTGGCTGCAGCGCGAACTGGCCGTGCTGAAACCGAAACTTGTTGTCGCGCTTGGCGCTACGGCGGTCCAAGGCGTGACCGGCCACACCATGCCCATTACCGCCAATCGCGGGCAGGTGTTTCCGCTTGAAGATGGCGAAGGACGGATGCTCGTAACGGTGCATCCATCATATTTGCTCCGCTTGCAGGATGAAGCCGCCAAAGCGTCGGAATATGCGCGCTTTGTTGATGACCTGCGATTGGCCGGCAAGCTGATCGAGGAATGAAGCAGGTGGTCAGGGACGCCCCGGCACGCCTGGCTCGCCTATATCCCAATAAAGCCCTGCCATTAAGCCAAGCGCCTCGCGCACAAGCGCTTTCGGCACATGTTCGTTTGGCGCGTGCTGCGAGCAGCCCGGATAGGAATGCGGCACCCAGACTGTCGGCAGCTCGAGAATATCCGCGAAAATATCGTTCGGGAGCGCCCCTCCGAGATTCGGGAGAATGGCGGGCTGCTTATTGGTGGAGCGAGCGATCGACTTCGCTGCGAATTGGACCCAGGGATGATCGGGGTCAAGCCGCGTGGCGTGGAAAATCTCATCGCGCGCCGAGCCGATCTGGACCTTCGCAAAACCTTGGCGGTCAAGATGTTTGCGTAGCGCCGGCAAGATGTTGTTGCCGTCAACGCCGACGACAAAGCGCAACTGGCAGCGGGCCCATGCGCGAGGAGGGATAGCGTTGACCGGCGCTTCCGGATTGCCGCAGGCATAAGCCAATACCTCGAAGGCGGTCCAACCAAAGACGCGTTCAGCCGGCGATAGGCCAGGCTCACCCCACCAAGGTTCAACCGCAGGCCCATCCTCACCGCCGTTGACCTCGCAATCGGCCAGTACCCGGCGGACGGAAGCGGGCAATTCCGGCGGCACCCATTCCGGCACGCGGATCTGTCCAGTCGGGCCGATGATGCTTGCGATTGCATGCGCGAGTTCGACGCCGGGATTAGAGATCAGGCCGCCCCAGTTGCCGGAGTGATGACCGCCAGCCCGCGCATCGATCCACATATCGAAGGCGAATGCGCCGCGCGTGCCGAGGAAAATCGTCGGCCGCTCGGCATTGAGCCGCGGGCCATCCGAGCCGATCAGCACATCGGCGCGGAAGCGCTCTTTCTGTTCCTGGCAAAGCTCCCGCAGCCCAGGCGAACCCGTTTCCTCTCCCATTTCGATGAGGTACTTCGCGTTGAAGCCCAGTTTCCCGCGCGTTTCCAGCACAGCCCGAAGGGCTGCGAGATTGATCGCGTGCTGGCCTTTATTGTCGACCACGCCGCGCCCGTACCAGAGCTCGCCTTCTTCGATGAGTTTCCAGGGAGAAAGGCCGGCGCGCCACTGTCCATCCTGTCCACGGATCACGTCGCCATGGCCGTAACCAAATACGGTTGGCAGCGAGGCATCCTCGAACCTTTCGGCAAAAAGGAACGGCCCCTTGGCCTTGGGATGCTCGAGAATGGAGCACAAAAAGCCGAGCGAGGTCAGCTCGGGCACCATCTCATCCTTGATGTAGGCTGCGAGAACATCGGCTCGCTCGGGATTCTGACTTTCCGTCGGCATGGCGATGCGCCGCGCCAGCAACTCGCGAAACGCGCCGCTGTCGAAGGAATGAAAAGCCTTCTCGATCGCCTGTTCTCTCATACCGCAATTTCCTTGGATGCACGGCATCAGAATTTCCAGCCGGCGCGGCTGACGTCAATGATGAATGATCGGGCGGAGCGCGTAACGGTGACGCGCTAGAGTTGCGTGACGACAATGCCCGCAGCGATGATCGCGCCGCCAATGAGGGCGTTCCAGTGAAGCGCCTGTCCGAAGAGAAAGGCTTCGCCCACCGGAATGATGAGATAAGCGAGCGCCATGAATGGGAACGCCTTGGAGACGCTGACTTCACGCAGCAGCATCGTCCAGAGGAACGTCATCATCATGTAAAGGCAGATCGCCGTGCAGAACAGTGTCAGCGAGCGCAGGTTCAGCCAGGTCGCGTAAGTGTTGGCCGCCAGCGCCGCGCCCTTGAACAGAAGCTGCCCTGCAACCGTGCAGAACAGCGCACCGGCGATGATTGCCATATGCAACGGTGTCAGCATGCGCGATCCGTGACCGGAAAGGTTTGTGAAAGGAGACCAGGCATCGGGGAGGGCACCAAGCTGAGTTGGGTCATCATAAACGTTAATATGGTTACCGCGCCGTGAATGGCCTTCATTGCCGCGCGTGACGCAAGGCAAGGCCATCATCCATTAAGGTCCACGCCTTAATTTGCTCAGCCGTTGAACGGCGAGCGGCGAGGCGATTTCTTGCAACCCGATGACAGTTTCAGGAAGCGGCAAATTGTGCTGGCCCTCGCCGGTATCGGCCTTGCGGCGCTTTTGCTGGCTGTTATTGCGCTCCGGATCGTCACCGAGCATAGCGACAGCAACTCGTATGCCCTGATAGCGCAGAGCTTTTTGACCGGGCAGCCCTGGGTGGATCGCTGCTTCGATTTCGACTGCGCAATCCGCGACGGCAAGAGCTATGTGATCTTCCCACCGATGCCGGGTGTCGTCGCCATGCCGCTGGTTGCCGCTTTTGGTATCCATACCATCGGTTTCATGGCGCTTGGCGCCGCCGCCCTGGCGGTTACACTGCTGCTCTGGTGGCGCATTCTCGGACAGCTTAGCCTCGATCGCGACCAGAGGATCTGGCTGCTAGCCGCGATAGCATTCGCCAGCCCACTCTTTTTTGTAACCTTCCGGGCCGACCGTGTCTGGTTTTTCGCGCAGGTCGTGGCCTTTCCCTTTGTCACCCTGGCGATCCACGAAGCGCTGGCGCGCCGTCTCGTCACGACGGGGCTCGCTATCGCCGCCGCTTTTTTGTCTCGCCAAATGTCGATCTTTTACGCGCCGATTCTGCTGCTTCTGACTTTTGCGCCCGCAGAGCCGCTCTTTCGGATCGACCGACCGCGCCTCCTTGGCGCATTGAAACTTGGCTTGCCAATCGCCGCCGGACTGATCCTCTATTTCGGTTATAACGTCTGGCGCTTCGGTAGCCCCCTGGATACCGGCTATAACGACATCGCCTTTCCGCCCGGCATGCTGAAGGCGCGGGTCGACCAATACGGGCTCTGGAACAAGGCCTATCTTGTCTTCAACGCTTTCTATCTTTTCCTGCAAGGGTTCCACGCCGATTTCGCTGACTCGCAGAAAATTGCGCTGAGCGGGCTCGATAATGCCGGAACAGGCGTGCTGGCTGCGAGCCCTTGGCTGCTGCTGGCCTTTTTTGCACGCATGAATCGGGCGCTTTGGGCCTGCCTGGCGCTTATCGCGGGCATCAGCGCCGTGACGCTGTTCTATCACTCGAACGGCTTTTCGCAGTTCAACGCTCAACGCTACGTTCTGGACTGGCTACCTGCCGCGCTGCTCATCGTAGCAAGCGGCATTCAGCGGGAGCGCAGCGCTGTTTTCAAGCTTCTGGTCCTATGGGGCATGGCGTTGAATGCGGCGGCCGTCGGCGTTCTCGTGCTTACCCATACGGCGTGACAGGCTTCACACCGCCGAAAGTCAGGCGGGAATGCCCAAAGAAATTCGCAACCGCGCCCGCAGCGATGCCAATTGCGTGCGCTGTCGCTTCTGCCAGTTCAGGATGAAGCGACGTATGCCGCAGCGCTAGAATGAGCAAACTCGAGATGGCCAGAATGCCCAGTGCATTGACGCTATTGACCGCGATGAACATGCCGATCTGCGCGGAAAGCGATCGATGCGACCGGTTCCATACAAAGGTTCGATAGAGCAGGAATCCGGCACACATGCCGATGATCAGCGCGACCAGGACGGCGGCTGAAAACGGCATCACCTTGGAAAGTGGAAAACGCACCGCCCAGTTGACGAGGGCCGCCAGGCCTCCGCAAACAAGAAATCTGACGGAAGGGCGCTGCCAGAAGCTTCGGATTACGATCACAGCAGATCTATCCCGAACGACGCGGTGATGAAGGCGGCGATCAGGCTGGCGCCAAGGCAAAGGCTGGCTCTGTCCTTCAGGGCGAAGGCGACCGGATCATCGTCGAGTTCACCACGCTGAGAGAGCAGCCAGATGCGGCCGAGCCAGAGGAAGAGGATGCCGGGGCCGGCCCAAAGGAAGACCGGCGCCGCGTAGAAGCCTGCGCGAAATGCCTCGTTGGTCAGATAGAGCGAGAGTAGGATAATCGAGGAGCAGGCTGTCGTCATGCCGAGCGCCAGCAACAGCGGTTCGTCCCTTACGAGATAACCGCGTCCGGCCATCGACTTCACGCCGTTCTCGGCCATGCGGACCAGCTCAGTGTGCCGCTTCGCGATCGAAAGTGAGAGGAACAGCGACATCGAGAAAACGAAAAGCCACGGAGAGAAGATCGCTCCGATCGCCGCGATACCGATCATCAGGCGCAAGGTGAACAACGTGGCTAAAGTTGCGACATCGACGATCGCCATCCGTTTCAACTTGAAGGAATAGCTCAAGGTGAGGACAAGGTAGAGACCGACACCGACGAGGGTAGGCAACCCCGTCACGGCAGCCAGTGCCAACCCGGCAAACAGCAGGCTTGGCAGTGCGACCAGGCCAAGCCCGATCGGCAACGCTCCGCTAGCAAGTGGCCTGTTGCGCTTCGACCAGTGACGACGATCGTCGGACAGATCGATCAGATCGTTAAGCAGATAGGTTGCCGAGGCGACAAGCCCAAGCGCCAGGAAGGCAAGCAAGGCGTGACCCCAAGCGACGGGATCCAATACTCGGCCAGCGAGCGCGACGGGCGCAACAACAAGCGCGTTCTTTGCCCATTGCTTCAACCGTAGCGCCTTGACCCAGGTTCGGGCCGTGCGCGGCTTGCGCTCGAAAATCACGAGAGGCGCAGCGATTTGTTCTGCTGCTCGACGCGTTTTGGGAGATACGTTCACCAGAACGATGCCAGCGGCGACACGCCACACAGGAAGATCAGCGCGCGAATCGCCGGCGTAATCGAAGCCCTGCGGAAACTGTTCAGCGAGCCGAACTGCCTTGGTCGCGCCCTTCAGGTTCACGAGGCCGTCGGAGGCGATGACGCCGCTGATGAAGGGAAAGCGCAGTGCTACCCGGCGGGCAAGCAGTTCATTGGCGGCCGTGGCGATGAGGACCTTGCGGCCGCGCGCGGCCTCTTCCGCGGCATAGGCAGCAAGATCTTCATTGATCGGCAAGGTGTCGATGTCGAAGGAAACCCAAGCCGCCAGCTTGTGCTTCAACACAGCCCGACCCTGCAGCAACCACCAAAAGGCGAGGATGAGTACGAGCGGATTTCGCTTCAAAGCGGCGGCGAAACACTCGAACAGCAGGTCGGTGCTCAGCAATGAGCCATCGAGATCAAGGATCAGCGGTAACCGAAGTCGACTTGAATTATGTCTGAATGTTTCATCTTGCGACGCCGCGGGCCGTCGATCTGTCGCAACTTGAGCCGGTTTCGCCACAGTGCTGCTCCCCTCGCAATCTGATGCGGAGGAGAGTGCAGATCGCATGCCGCTTCCGGTCCGGCATCACGAGGATTATTGCGGCTTTACCCAGAAAATTCGTAGTGGCGAGGCAGCGGAGGGAGGAACTGGCTCCAGCCATTCCGGGATGAGGCCATGCTGCAGTCGCGCTTCCAGGCCGTTCGCTCCGCCCGTGCCCCAGGTGGCGACGTCGCCGGATAGCGCACAATACGCGAGGTAAGTTGCTTTTCGCCGCAGAGCAATGGCTTTTGCCTCGGCATCCGGCGCTGAAAACAGCGCGATAGCATCGAGAATGCCGTCTTGGTCGCGGTGATAGGGCGCCGCGAGTGCGCTATGCGCCGTCGTGGCGACAATGAAGGAGCCGAGATCGACAGGGGCGATGACGAGGCCGGGAGGCAAGGCGGCAAGCCCGATATAATCGGCCGCTTCGCCACAAGCCCCACCACGCGCGGATATCTCGGTGCTCAGGCCGCGCGATAGGGCGATGGCATTTCCAGAGGCGACGCCAAACAGCGGTAGCGTCAGCGGATTGAGCATCAGGCAGAACAGGGCCAGCTTAGGTATTGCCTGCGGTTTTAGAGCCGTCGCGCCTCCCACAAATCGTGCCAATAGGGCGGCGAGCAGCGGAACCGCGAACATGGTGGAGAAAGGGGCCGCTCTGACCTGCCAAAGAGCGATGGCGAAAGAGACGGCTACCAACGCCAGGGGGGCAGCAAGACCGAAACGATCTCGATCTCGCGAAAGCACCATGAATCCGGCGCCAAGCATGATTGCGGCCAGCGGGATGGACAGAACCGCGAGGATCACCTGTGGGGTCTCCAGAAACACGTCCAATCCGCTGCGGGCTTCGGCCACGTCGTTCATCCAGAGCGTGAAAAGCCGCGGATCGACTGCTGCGTAGGGGCCTTTCAGGCAAATTGGGTTAAGCAGAGCGACGGAGGCGATCGCTAGCAAGCCAGCAATGAACGCGATGCCAAATCGCGCGGGCAAGCTTGTGACGATCGGAAAACGCGAGCCCATGGCAAGCGTCAGCGTGGTGACGATGATCGGTGCGAGATAGACCGGCGAGATCATGTCGCATGCGGGTTCCGCCCAACGCCATGGGGCAACCGTGACGGCGAAGAACAGCAGCCCTGTGATGGAGAAGCTCGTGAAACTTGCGACCATCACGGCCCGGCTTGCCGGCTCGGCTATCCAGCGTATCACCAGCACCACGCCAGCCAATACACTGTAAGGCAACGTCTCCATGCCGATGGCGAGCATCAAGGCAGCGGCAATGCCGCCGAGGATCGCAGCAATGCGTGTTTCGACGAGGATGCAGGCAAAGAGCACCAAGGTCGCGGCAAGCTGAACATTGTGGTGATCGATGCGGCCCGGCGTGAACAACGTCACGAAGCAGGAAGCGACCGCGGCATAAGCCATCGCGATTAGCGCTGCGGCTCTTCCGCCCAGTCGGCCGGCGATCACACCGACGGCAATCAGCAACGGCAATATCGGGACCATCGGCCATAGCCGCTGCGTCCAGGCTTCGGCGGCCGCGAGGCCAAGAAACGGCTTCAGCGTCAGGATCATCAGCGCGAGCGGAATATCGATCAGCCGCGACCAGTGAATGAAGACGCCATCTGGTGGGTTGAAGCGATGCTGGATGAGATCGTACCAACCCTGTCCGCCGAATAGCAGGTCGCGGACCTGCTGAAGGCGCAGCGCATCGTCGGAATCGCCGAGATGAGCCGGAACTTTCGGGCCGACCGTCGCCAGCATGAAACCGGCGGCGCAGAGCCAGAACAGCAAGGCTATCGCGCTGACGCGCTTGGCCTCTAGAGGCATGTTCGGTGCTGGCATCGGCTCTTCCGTGGCGAGAAAGCCAAGCTAGCCGAGAAATGCTGTTTCGGAGTTAAGGCGCGCCCTGTCAGACCGCGCGCTGCAGGGTCATGCAAAGTGCGATAGCCGCGAAATGGCAGCCAGCGGCGGCGACCACGAAACCGTGCCAGATGGCGTTCTGGAATTTCAGGCTATGCCATTTGTAGAAGATGACACCTGCGCTGTAGAGCGCGCCGCCGATCAGCACCAGAATCGAGCTGGCGAGCGGCAGCGAATCGAACATAGGTTTGACCGCGATCAGCGCCATCCAGCCGAGCAGCAGATAGACGACCGTCGAAAGCCGCTCGTAACGGCCGGGATAAAACAACTTCAGCATCGAGCCGATCATCGCCGCCGACCAAACGGTGACACCAAGCGTCCAGGCCCAGAAGCTGCTGGTGAATTGCGTGATGAACGGAGTGTAGGTGCCTGCGATGGCCAGGAAAATGCCGACATGATCGAAACGGCGAAACAGCCACTTCAGTGGTGAGACTGGCGTCATGTTATAAGCGGCAGAAAAGCACAGCATAGCCAGCAGGCAGCCGCCGTAGATGATCGTCGCTGTTAGCTCAAAAGCCTCGCGCCGCATGGCGACGAGCAGGATCAGCACCGCCAGCGCCACGATCGCGGCAAGAATCGCCGCGCCATGCACGAAACCATCCGCGACCAGCTCGCCGATTGTATAAGGACGCTTTTTCAGGCGCTCGTGATTATAGGGCAGCGACACGGTCAAAATGGCGGATTCCGGCTCAAAAGTTAGTTAGCCAGAATAACAGTGGTTCGGCGAAATATTCAATGCCTGACATAGCGCCATAGGTATTAGATCGTGCGGCCGTAATCAGGCCGCCGCACGATCCCATTCATCGTCGCTATGGGCTCTCGCTGCTGGCCGATCCTGATCGCTCAGCCGGAAACGAGCGATCATGCTGGCGAGATCGTCAGCCTCGCGGGCGAGCGTATGGCAGGCGGCGGTCGATTCCTCGACCATGGCGGCGTTCTGCTGTGTCGACGTGTCCATCTGATTGACGGCATTGTTGACTTCGCTCAGTTCCCCAGCCTGCGTCTTCGCCGAGGCCGCGATATCCGAAACGATGCCGCTGATCTCGGAAACCTGCTTGACGATCCGCTCGAGCGCCTTGCCGGTCAAGCCGACAAGTTCGACACCGGACGCAACCTGGGTGTTCGATGTCGAGATCAGCGTCTTGATGTCTTTCGCTGCGTCGGTCGAACGCTGCGCGAGCGCTCGAACTTCCGAAGCGACGACAGCGAAGCCGCGGCCGGCATCGCCCGCGCGGGCCGCTTCGACGCTGGCATTCAGCGCCAGCAGGTTGGTCTGGAAGGCGATCTCGTCGATCATGCCGATGATCTGACCGATCTGCGCGGCGGATTTCTCGATTTCGCCCATGGCGCGAACGGCGCGCTGAACCACTTCGCCGCCCTGTTCCGCATCAGCTCGAGCGGTCACGACGATATCATGGGCGTGGGATGCGCCCTCGGCGGTCTTCTGCACGGTTGCCGTGATCTGGTTTAGCGAAACCGCCGTTTGTTCAAGGCTCATGGCTTGATGTTCGGTGCGGCGCGAGAGGTCGTCGGCAGCCTGGCTAATCTCGCCCGTTCCGGACTTGATGCCGCTTGTCGTGCCGAAAACGGAACGCATCGTTTCGCTGAGCCGCTCCATGGCGGCATTGAAATCGTGCCGCAGCTTCTCGTAGTCGGCGGGGAAGGTTTCCTCGATCTGATAGGCAAGATCGCCGGAAGATAGTTTCTCCAGGCCGGCCGCCAGCGATGCGACTACGGCTGCCTGCGCCTTTGCGGCTGCCTGCGCCGCTGCCTGGCCCTTTGCACGCTCGGCTTCGACGAGCCGGCGCTCTTCCTCGACCTGTCGCTGATGTTCGACGGCCTGCGCTTCAAGCCGCTGCTTTTCGATTCCCGCTTCCTTTAGCACTTCGACTGCCTGAGCCATGACACCAAGCTCGTCGTGTCGTTGAGCTTCAGGTAATTCTACCGCGAAATCATTCTTGGCCATTCGACCCATGGCCGCACCGAGCGAGTTCAGCGGACGAGTGATGCTGCGGCTGATCAGCAGCGCCATCAGCAGACCTGCGACGATTGCGAGCGCCACACCGCCTGCAAGAAACATCAGCGCGTTGCGACGTTCGTTCTGCATCCGTGCAAGCTGTGCATCCGAGATGTCATGCGCTTGCTTGATCACTGCGCGCAGGCTTGATCCAACCTGCTCAAGTAGGCGCGCTTGCACGGCGTTGACAGCCAGAATTTGCGGGATGCTGTCCTTGTAGGAAGTGATTTTTCCCAACAATGCTTCGATATTGGCGCGCTCTGCGTCGCCATCGACATTGAAGGAGATTTCCTTCGTCGCCGCCAGGAGTTGCTTGGCCGCGGCTTCCATGGCCGACGTATCGGCCTTGGCGCCGCCGACGAACAGGCGCAGTTCTTCTGTCTGAGCCGTCTTGGCGCTGGTGACAGCCTTGGATGTGAGGTCCAGCATCTCGGTTGAGATATGCATCTTGACTTGGGCATCGCTCAGCGTTGACCGCAAGTTGCTGGCGCCGTTCAGATGCGCGTTCTCGACGTTCTGCAGCGCCTTGATGATCAGCAGGGATTGTTCGGGAAGTTCGGACCCCTTGAAGATTTCCGATTCCGCTGCCGTCAACGTTTCCTTGTAGCGCGCGATTGCCGTTTCTGTTTCGACGCCGGCTTCCTTCAAGGTCTCGTTGGATGAGAGGCGCTTCGCGAGGAGCGAAAGCGTGTTGAGAAGCCCCTTTGCCTTGGCCAGGGATTCTCCATCGCCGGTACGATTGAATTCGGCCTCCGCCACGCGCATTTCATAGGTTCCGCGCAAGGCGAAGTTGCCGGTCATTGCGGCTGAGTCGAGTTTCGCCTGCTCGGCAAGCAATCCCTCGATTTTTTGGTTCGCATCCGAAACATTTTTCTGCTGAGCTCCGGCGATCGTGCCGACGGCCGCCTGGACTTCGTCAATCAGCGCTTGATGGCTGGCTTGCAGCCTGGTTTTGGTCTGCTGTTCGGTCTGGAACTTGCCGACGCTATCCTTGAAGGCGTCAAGGGAAGCGTTCATGGCGGTCGCCGAAGCTGCGACCGCGTCATCGGCACCCGGCAGCGCAGCAAGAGTTTGCGTCGTGGAGCGAACGCGGCTTAAGGTCTGTTCGATATCATTTGTAGCGTCGGAAGCACCGCGGATCGCTTTTTGAGCAGCGATATCAAGTTCGCCAGCCTGGCCGCCAAGCGTCTGTGCCGTGGTTGTGATTTCCGCGCGTCGGGCGAAACCGTCGAGGCTGCGCCAGCCCACAAAGGCCACGCCAGCCGTCAAACAAAGACAAAGTCCAAAACCACCGACGAGACGAAGCTTGATCGTCATGGCGCCCTCACCATCCCTAAAATTGAGGGGATGGTGAGGGCACATCTCTAAAATCCGATTAATTACGGTTCCGAATCATTCGCCATTTAAATTCGACGCTCAACTATCCATCTTCAAGGCGGCGATGAAGGCTTCCTGCGGGATGTCGACCTTGCCGAACTGCCGCATGCGCTTCTTGCCCTCTTTCTGCTTGTCGAGGAGCTTTCGCTTGCGGCTGGCGTCGCCACCATAGCACTTTGCGGTAACGTCCTTCCGCAATGCGCGAATGGTTTCGCGCGCGATGATCTTGCCGCCGATCGCCGCCTGGACGGGAATCTGGAACATATGCGGTGGGATCAGGTCCTTCAGCTTCTCGCACATGGCGCGTCCACGCGCCTCTGCCCGGGTGCGATGGACGAGCATCGAAAGTGCATCGACCGGCTCGCCATTGACGAGCAAGGAAAGCTTGACCAGATCGCCTTCGCGATATTCACGAAGCTGGTAGTCGAAGGAAGCATAGCCCTTCGAAACGGATTTCAGCCGGTCGTAGAAGTCGAACACCACTTCGTTCAGCGGCAGATCATAGACGACCTTGGCGCGTGAGCCGACATAGGAGAGGTCGATCTGCTCGCCGCGCCGGTCCTGACAGAGTTTCAGTACTGAACCGAGATATTCGTCGGGCGTGAGGATGGTTGCGCGTATCCAGGGCTCATCGATCGTTTCGATTGCCATCACATCCGGCATATCGGCCGGGTTATGCAGATGGATCACCTCGCCGTTCCGCATCTTGATGTCGTAGATGACGCTCGGCGCGGTTGCGATCAGATCGAGATTGAATTCGCGCTCCAACCGCTCCTGGATGATCTCCAGATGCAGCAGGCCGAGGAAGCCACAACGGAAGCCGAAACCGAGCGCGGCGGAGGTTTCCATCTCGTAGCTGAACGATGCATCGTTCAGGCGCAGCTTGCCCATCGCCGCGCGCAGATCTTCGAACTGCGCGGCATCGACCGGGAACAGGCCACAGAACACCACCGGTTGCACCGGCTTGAAGCCGGCGAGCGCCTCGGCTGTCGGCTTGCGGTCATCGGTGATCGTATCGCCGACACGTGTATCGGCAACTTCCTTGATCGAGGCGGTGATGAAGCCGATCTCGCCGGGGCCAAGCGTATCGACGTTGATCATTTTCGGTGTGAAATAGCCGACGCGCTCGATATCGTAGACCGCGCTCGTGCCCATCATACGGACGCGCATCCCCTTTTTCAGCGTGCCATCAATAATGCGCACCAGCACGACGACGCCGAGATAGGCGTCATACCAACTATCGACCAGCAGCGCCTTCAATGTCGCCGCATCGTCGCCTTTCGGCGGGGGTAGCCGCGTGACGATGGCTTCGAGCACCAGATCGATGCCAATGCCGGTCTTGGCCGAGATCGGCACGGCATCGGATGCATCAAGGCCGATCACTTCCTCGATCTGTTCCTTCACGCGATCCGGTTCGGCGGCGGGAAGGTCGATCTTGTTGAGGACCGGTACGATCTCGTGGTTGGCGTCAAGCGCCTGGTAGACGTTGGCCAGCGTCTGGGCTTCGACGCCCTGCGAAGCATCGACCACGAGCAGAGACCCTTCACAAGCGGCCAGCGAGCGCGAGACTTCGTAGGCGAAGTCGACATGGCCCGGCGTATCCATCAGGTTGAGGATGTAGGTCTTGCCGTCATGCGCCTTGTAATGCAGGCGCACCGTCTGCGCCTTGATGGTGATGCCACGCTCTTTCTCGATATCCATGCTGTCGAGGACCTGCTCGGTCATCTCGCGCGCGGTCAGTCCGCCCGTGACCTGGATCAGCCGGTCGGCAAGCGTCGATTTTCCGTGGTCGATATGGGCAACGATCGAGAAGTTGCGGATATTGTCGATTGCATGCGTCGTCATCGCGCCGCAATAGCAGCACGCCGGACATTCGCCAAGTTTATCGCTGGAACTTGCCTGTCATTAACCGCGACGGCGTCACCAACAAAAAGTTCCGGCCCGCAAGAGCCGGAACATTGGAGACGAACTCAACGGCATTATGGTTGCTTGTTAAGAAGCGCCGCGAGCGAGAACCGAGGTTGCACTCCCCGTTTGTTTAGCCGGTTGACCCGACCCTTTACCTCTTTTCTGACGAAGAGGTTTCCAGGCTTGCCGCCCAGATACCGAGATGCCGCTCTCTTCAGGGTCGGACAATAGGAGCGAATTTCGGGCTCGCCAAGATGAATCAACTCTTATTAGCCAAAGAGATGATAACATTCTTCTTCGTGTTGCTCCTGCTTGGGGACACCATGCGAAGCAGCGCAATCATCCCGGCTAGAGCCAGCAGAGCCCCGGCGAGCGACAACCAAAGTGTGGGTACGACGCCAAGTCTTGCGATCATCGCGGCGTAGACAATGGGAGCGGCGGCCGAAACTAGGTTTTGCGGCCGCGACAACCGTCCGACGATCGCTCCGTAGCCTTCGCGCCCATAAAGCCCGAGCGGAATCGCCGGGCGGGCCAAGGTCATCAGTCCATCGGAAATGCCGTAGGCGACGGAGAAGCAAATAGCAGCGACGATAGAGCCATCGGTGAAAACCAGAAGAGGCGCGATGGCGACACCAAGCAGCGCTATGGCGACCAGCCCCGTGCGTGTCGCCGGATAGCGGCTGCCGAAAACCATTTCGCCAACCCGCGCCGAAACCTGACAGGGGCCCTTGATCGAAGCGACGGTGACTGCGATGGCCGCAGGGAGCCCAACCCCTTTCAGCATGTCGATCATGTGGACGATCAGCCCCCAGGAGACGAAGCTCTGGCAGGCGAACACGAACATCAGCAGCAGTTGCGATGCCGCGCGGCGATCCTGTGGCACAACGCCTCTTGCAAGTTCGTCCGGCTCGTCGAGCGTCGCGTGTTCATAGGTCTGCCGGCGCGGCAGCACGAAATAATGCAGCGGCAGGCAGATGACGATGTGCGATGCCGCGAAGATCAGGCAGGTGTCGCGCCAGCCGACCAGATGCTCCAGCCAGGCAATCAGCGGCCAGAAGATCGTCGACGTCACGCCCGTGAAAAAGGTCATGATGGTGATGATGCGCCGGGCTCCAGCGGCATCGATCTGGGTGATGGCTGTATACGCGCCGGTCGCCAGCACCATCGGCATGGCGAGGCCGATCAGCGCCCAGGCGGCGGCATAGCTTGTTAAGCCTTGTGACAGCCCCAGGATAACCAGCGCCAACGCCAGAACGAATGATCCGGCGATCATAAGCTTCCAGGCACCGAAACGATCATGTGCTTCGCCGATGCGTGGGGCGGCAAACGCCCCAGAGACAAGCATCAAGGAAATGCCGCCAAAAACCGTTTCACTGGACAGGCCAAGATCGGCGCCCATGCGGCTGCCGATAATCGACGGCAAATAGAGGGTAGTGCCCCAGCCCACCATCTGGCTGACCGCTAATGTGAAAATGGCGCGGCGGCGCAGCGCGGGCAGGCGGGAAGCCCGGTCCTGCATCGTCATCGCCATATTCATGGAAAGCGCTCGAAGGAATCAAAAGAGGGAAAGTGTAGCCAATGCTACACTCCGCCTTTCTCAGGACAATGCAGATTTGCTGATGGAATCGATGAGCGTCAGGATGAACGCTCAGGCGATGGTTACGCCGCCATCGATGACGATGGCTTGCCCCGTCATGAAACTCGCAGCGGCGGAGGCAAGAAAGGCGGCGGCTGGCGCGATTTCCTCGGGCGTGCCGATGCGGCGCAGCGGCGTGCCGGCATTGCGTCGATCAAGCGCTTCCTGATCTTCCCACAGCGCTTTGGCGAAATCGGTTTTGATCAAGCCGGGCGCAATGCAGTTCACGCGCACATTCTTCGGGCCCCAGT
>OUNM010145147.1_pt1 | contig 35462 bp, 52 predicted proteins | sample 1769961 | NCBI WGS metagenome assembly OUNM01 (sample SAMEA3914820, study PRJEB12502) | metagenome | biome: forest; material: soil | place: USA | collected 2012-03-12 | depth 0.3 m | reverse complement strand
TTTGCGTCATTTTGCATTGCCTGGAGGGCTAACTGCACTTGGGCCTCGTTGCTTTTTTGAAGCATGTTGTGTTGCGACAGAGGTTGGTGAAAGTAAGTTGAAGACGTAGAGAAACGAATTTGTGGCACTTTCGCTATACTGGCACTTTCGCTTATTATAGACGTTATACAAGCTAGCTAGTTACTCGTTAAGGGAGTCTGGGACTTCCTTAGTAAGCAATTCAGATTGCACCTTGGATTGTACTATTGAGACACTTGTACCACTGCACTTGTTGTAAACTCTTTGGCTTCACCGAATCCCTTCTAGCGTTGACTACCTCCAGAACCCTCTCAGAAGAGGCTAGGTCAGACGATTCGTTAGAGTTATTCTGCTAAGGATAATGACTCAATCTCTAGCACATCGACTCTGCCGCCACTCCATCCCCTTCCACCGGCTGACACCGATTGAACCTGCACAGGAGAGACTGACAAACAAGGAAAACATAGTAAAGTACCAACCTCGGCCTACAGCATCGACCAGGGGCTGGATGACGGCTGCTGAGGCAGCACTCAGCCCACACCGCATCAACTGTCCCAAGGCGTATGCTGAGCTTGAGGTGTTGGGAAAGATATCGACTAGAAGGGCACTCGCAGTATGGCTGAGTAGCGTCGATAAAGCACATCCAAAGAACTGGAGGATAATTGGGACCGAGGGATAAGACCGGAAATGGACCGCCCAACCGTAACCAACAACAAGCCCTAGCTGAAGCAAGACAAAGGCCAGACAGTGATAGTACCTCGCTACCTCGATTGGGAACTCGGAGATCTCGTGCTTTTCCTTGTCCTTTAGCTCAAAGCCGTGCTTCTTGGCGATGGCTGCGTAATTTCGATCAACCAACTTGCCCGCCACGATACCTCCAATGGTCATACCGGCCAGTCCAGGCAAGAAAACCAGGCCGATCTCAAGCTCGTTATAGCCGTACACCTCGTCAAAGATAACCGGAATCGCAACTTGGAACGTGTAGTAGACCGAGTAGGACGATGCCACCATCCAGAGCACAGCAAACGCGTCCTTGTGGAGGATGATCCGGAACAACGCAACCGCGTCTCGAAGACTCCATCTTCGTCGTAGGTCCGAAGAACTGTTAAGACCACAAGCCTCTTTCTTGTTGGCAGAGTTAGGACGTGTTTTTCGCCTCCCCGGAAGCAACCCCATCCCCCAGGACCACCACGTCCTCCACACACCCGCGACCGCCCAGTCCCCATTCCCAACCACCCTTCTCCCGGTCTCAGGCAGAGTGAACCCCACCAGTACCAACGCGACCACAGCGACAACCAGCAAGGCAACAAACACCCACTCCGCGCCGGCCGTGGCTAACGCCAGCGCCCCGCCCACCACCAGGCCAACCGCCGACAGCCCGTTGCACGTCGACAGCAGGGGCCCCAGCATCGCACCCCTGTCCGCCACAGGCGCCATGTCAGCCACGATGCCGTACGCGATCGCCGGTGTCGGCGACCCGCCGATGCTCTGCAGGATACGCAGGGAGACGAGCCCCGCGAAGCTAGCCTTGTTGAGCGCCAGGCCCAGGCTGGCGACAGCGTACAGGGCGATGAGGCCGAGCAAGACAGGGCGGCGCCCGAAGCAGTCTGCGAGGGAGGCAAACACAGCCGGGGCGAGCGCCTGCGCCACCGCGTAGGCCGTCACGGTCAGGTTGATGGATTGGATTGAGGTTGAGAAGTTGACAGAGAGGAGGGGGATCAGAGGGAAGTAGATTGTGGCGGTCAAGGTAGAGAGGGTAATAGTGAAGCCCAGCAGATAGGTCAGGTATGTGCGGGTGGACCGGGAGAAGGTAGAGTACAGCTTAGGGGGTTGGGGTTGAGGGCCATTGCAGTCGTCCTCCGCTTGGATTAGTGCAGGGTGGTTTATCGTTGGCGGTTCGGAGATGGTGGCAGGGAGGGGGATAACAGCGTTGTAGCTGTTTCTAGCTGACATCATATCCGCCTGCTCGTGTTCTCGTGACGCACTCCAAATGTTGCCGGAAATAGGTACTGCTAATAGTGGAAGGGGAATCAACTGTGAAAATACGTCCTTGTTGGAACCTACGCCGCCAACACACCTCCCACGTGACAAGATCGACAAACCGGGGTTGGGCCCAGTTACGGAGAGCCGCTGGAGTCCAAACTCCACAGCTACTGCACGTTCTTGAATCCTCAACATATCCATTACCTTCTCACTTCCCTACCCACCCACCGACTCTCCCAGCTAGTCTCACGGCCTGCTTACAAGCAATTGTTATCCCTCAAAAGACTTAACCCCCCTCTCTCTCCTTTAATTACTTCGTACCGTGAAAGCAAGTGTAACATCCATCCCCTCTCGGCAGGGACACAGCCAAAAACGATAAGAGCAGCTGGGCAGTGGGGATAGCTCAGGGGCAACTAGGGTGGTAATAGTGCATCTCCCCTCACATACGTCAAGATCGAAATCCAATACACGTTACTGTATTATCATTCTCTGTTAAAGCCCAAACCCGCGTTCAAGTTCCTCGAGATCACAACCTCCTACAAATTTCGAATACCGCTCTGTACCCGACCCAAAAGCCCATACCCTAATGTTCCTAGCACTGTCATTTTGCGAGCCTAGCAGCCTGAACGGTGACCACGCCTCCATTTCGGGGATACAAGAGGGTTCCCCCTGGAGTGACGGTGCAAAGAGAGGTGTTCTTGCTCGTCATCCAATCCCCTGGAAGAAAGTAGTGCTGCTCGACCTCTGCGCTCCCGCCGATGTCTGACGGGCTTCTTCCGTGCCCAGCCATCCCTTTACCTCCGGGCGTGCGCAACCGCCAGGTGCAAATCCAACGCTCCACGCTCAGGAAAACAAGGCGTTTTCGGGATAGCATCTCCAGAGGCTGGCGGATCTTCGACCCGATGTCGGAAGACATGACTTGATATCCTAAAACCTGAGGTAGTCCCGGTTCAGACCCGCCTTGCTGCAAATCTCTAATGTCAAACAAGAGATATTGACTCCCGAACTTCCCTGACGGTGTTGTGGACGAGATTTCCAACAAGACTTCCGGGGAGTCAGCGCGGGTGATCAGCCTTCCGAGCATCTCAGCGTCTCGCTGCAAGCTAGCGGCGTGTGTGTAGGTAGTAGGGAAGGCCACCGAGGTTGTTAAGGATCTCCCAAGGCGAGGTAGGAAGTAAATGTGCTCTGCTGTCTGGCGAAGGCCATCCCAGCTAAACACATGCACCTTAGTGTTTCCGAAGCCGAGGAGGGTGTCTGGGCATGTTAGGTAGCATGCCCACTTGACTTTCAGTGTCGATGTTGATTCCGGTTCCGCCACGGACTCTCTGATCGTGCTCGATTCTATCTCAACGGAGAATATTTTCAGCGTCGTTGCCACGAAGATCTTAGTACTGGTCGGATGGAAGATGAGTTGGTTGATAGTGTCGCCATCCTGCAGCGGGATGCAAAGGTCGACGGCGCGGGATGCATCCCAAGTATGGACGCTGGCTCCTGATCGAACCACCTTGTCGATGGCAAGTCTCCCAGTCGAGTCTGCAAGGGCAACAAGCCTTCCGTCTCTGCTCCAAACCACGTTCTTGATAGGCATATAGTTAGTGAGCGGAGCCAGCTCGCACACCTTCCCTCGGCCAAATTCACCGAGAGTCACGACACCGTTCTAGCTGCCGTAGCAGTAAAGAGGGCCAAAAGACTGACCGGCCAGGCTGCTCACGTTGTCAACCCGGGCAAAGTGGTGCTCGAGAGACATAGAAAGCTTCGCGAGGCTCTCAGTCTCGCTGTTTGTATCACTGCTGTAGTCCGGGGAGTCCGCAAACCGGGTGAGGGTGTTTGGTTCCCAGACGTTGCCATACAACCCTCTCGTGTCGTAGACCTGCCTCGAGTCTGCGCTAAACGAGAGATACAGGACGGGATCTTGTGACGAGAGCTGGTAAAGCTTCGAGAAGTCGGCAGTGGCAAAGATCTTGATCGTGCCCAGACCATCACCCGTGGCAACAAGGGAGCCATCAAGATTCACGGCGAGAGAGTTTCTACCAGTTTGTACAGTAACACTGGTTTCCTCCTCGTGTGGATCCCACCGGAACAGCATCCCAACTTGGGTCAGGCCAAAGACCTCGCCACTTAGTGGATGCCAAGCCACCCGGAACACCTCTCCCCATGTCCTTTCTTGGACGGTCATGTCCGTCTTGGTGAGACGCACGTAACACCGCCCCAGCAGCATGGGAGGTTCCAGCTCCCACACCGTGAGAGGGTGGTTGCGGTATCCAAACGCGATCATACTGCCATCCGGGCTAAAAGAGGAGCAAATTGGGAAGTTGACGATGGTGCCTCGAAGGCGTTCCTCGTCGATTTGGGCCTGAAGAGTCCATTGAGTCGAATCGTCGTCGAGCGAACACAACCTAATGCCTCTGTCCTCGCCACACACAACGACCGTGTTTTGCCCCTCAGGAAAGAGGATGCTATGCAGCCGAGGGTGTTTGCGTAGATTATCGATTGTCTTGACACAAACGCCGGTGGCCACGTCCCACAGTTTTGTGGTCTTGTACCCGTAGCTAACAATCATATCGCCAAGCTTGTTGGCTTGGATGCCCAAGACGCGCTCGGGATGCGAGATGCAGCGCTGTTCCTTGAAGGTGGATGAGCTGTAGATGATGATCTGGCTTGTGTTTCTTGTAATGCTCAAGAGCGCAATCTAGCCGCCCCCAACCATAATGATGGAAGATGCGACAGCCCCTGGGGCGAGAGAGAAGCGTGCAAGAGAATCGTCCCAGGTGCTGTTGGAAAAACCGGAGACACTGAGGGCTTGACTTTCTTTGCGTCCAAACTGGCGGTAGATTATCGAGTCTTCCGGACAAAAGGGAGGGATAAGCTTGTAAATGGAGTCGGGTTGCGACCTGAGGTTGTTGCCAAACTTGCCCAAGACTTTAGCAAGATCCGTTGACCAGCCATCTATGATGGCTGCTGCCTGCTGGCTCGTTATGGACTTGTCATTGTTTCGCTGCTTCCGCAGCTTGATTGTCAAGTCGGCTAGGTGACGAGAAGCAACGGCCAAAGCCCTGAGCTCCCTCGACTTGGCAGCGACATAAATCCATGTCAGAACATGCGGCCCCTTGAGAAAGTTTGCCACGATTTCCCGAATCCCGGGGTTGGTAAGCGCGGAAGACAAACCCAGGTGGTGTGGCCAGGCCGTCGTCGCGTAGTTGAGCAGCGGAGGTGATCTGTCTTGGTTGATCCGGCTTTGTAACATGTGGTCTGTCAGACGAGCTAGGCAGCGCCTGAGAAGCATTTCGTTGGACGACTTGATGTCGATGGCCAAGGACTGTCCTTTTTCTCTCCCCTGTGTCAGATACTCGCGAGCCGTCTCGTGGATCATGGCCACCCTGCCCTCGTGGTCCACAGTCACAAACCCGCCACAGAGGTCCGCAATGGCCCTGTGGATCTCGAGAACGCCAGTCTCGTTGCCCAAGGCATCGCCCAGCTCCTCAACTGTCAACAAACGCTGCGCGCACGTTGCCCAGCTGAGGATTACTTGACCGAGTTGTCGATTACTGGCGTTGCAGGCCTCGACCGAAACGGCTATCCTGTCGTACAATGCCTCCATGCCCGAAGGCAATTCGGTCAGGGCATTCTCCACATCCGGCTGTGTGTGGCATGAGTTGATCCTTTGAACGGCCAAGTGAACCTAAAGAAAGTTTCCCTTTGCACGATCGAGAAGCTGGGTGGCGACGTACTCGCTGTACTTGGAATCGCCGCCAAGATCCATTTCGTGGTCGATGTAGGCGCGAAAGTCGACGGGGTTCCCTTCGATACGGATGGTCTCGAGGTCTACTAGCTTTGCCAGTTTCTAGAAACCAGATGATATCTCATATGTGTTGCGACTGACTATAATGATCCGAAGAGGGAGCGATGTAAGGTGTAAGTCCCTGAACAGTTTGATGACCGAGGAAGGCCGATCTGCTTCGTCGATGCTGTCGATGACCAGGTAGAGCGGTTTGTCAGGCTGCCTCAGGGGAACTAACGCTTGTTTGAACAGCAATTGCCAGATGCTTCGGTAATCCGCTGTCTTGATCTCGGTTCTAGCGGCCTCCAGCTGCTGGAGTTTGTCTGCGTAGGCGGGTGTGGAGTTGGCCAGCTAGCACGCCAGGGACCGCAACATTATGCTCGCCCCGCGCTTCTCTTGAGACATGAACCGGACGAAAAAGTAATGGCATGGCGCACCCAGTTCCACAAGATGGTTGATAAGAAACGAGGATAGAATCGACTTGCTACTGGCAGCGTTCCCATGCACCCAAAGGACTCGCGGTTTTGGCCCAACGTCGTCCATCCACCTGGCGAAGGTGTTATTGGATAGAATCCAAGAGCAGGTACCGGGTGCCCAGCGGTCACGGAAGAAGTTGTAATCCGCATCTGGTGATTCTAGAAGTGAAAGGTATTCCGCGAAGTCTGTCTGCGGCGTCGGTGAGAGGGTGGGCGCCACGTCTATGAAGTGTTAGGTTGCTCGCTCAAGAGAGGTTTTAGCAAGGCATTCCATTCCCACTTACCCTTGACTTTCCCGATCAAGGTTTTCAGGACATTCCTCACCGTGACATAACGTGGATCGGACGGACTGGGATACTTGCACACCCCGTGGTGGTCCGCGTCCAGCGGCTTGGAGATCTCTCCGGGGTATCCGAGAACTGACAAGTCCTTCTCCAGCACTATCTAAAATTCGGTTATACAATGTGAGAAACCTGCCAGCGAATATGGGTTTTGGTTGCCTGGATGGGCGGGGGCACTTACGATTTGAGACTTCTTGAATACCGCAAGGGGTGTCGGACAGGTCTCATAGAAGGATATAATGTCCAACTTCGGTGCGACGTGCCGAAATTGCTTGTTGAGCTTCTGGAGCGTTTGTGAACCAGCCGAAAGCTCGGAGATGAACTGCATCGGGCTGTTGGAAAACGAAACTTGGAGGATGCGGTTGAGAGTCTCGGCCAAGTTTGTGCCACGGTGTGGTGTCGAAAGGAAAACGATGGCGGAAATGGATTTGACGATAGCGCCGTACGCAGGGTCGTTCTAACCTTGCATATATGCCTGCCGCAGGTTGTTAGCACTGGACTCGTACTCAGTGTCCCTGGGAGACATTGGACAGAACACTACTGACCTCTTTCACAAGCAATCCTCCTATGGAGTGAACGATGAAGATGATGGGTTGCTGCGTGGTGACATGCTTGTTAGCAATCTGGCGAGAGCAAGGGCGTTGGGGCCATGCCTCACATCCCCTATCCTCAAGCCTTCCAGCTCAGGCACAGTGTTATCTTGGGAATACTTCAAGTCGTACAGAAGATCCTTAGCAAAGTCAAGGACTGACAGCTTGTTCCGCCCGCTCCCCGACCGAAAGCTGGCGTTGTATCTAAAAGTCAAGATTCGCGCTTCGTTGATGTCCAGCTCGAGAGGGAGGAACTTTAGGGGCTAGAAGAAATCCGGATCGCGGTTATGAGACTATGTCGTCAGGCTACTTCCGCCCAAGCTATGCACAAAGACGACATCAGCTCTGCGTTCGCCGACAGGTCGATGAACAACTTTCAGGCCCAAGGCATCCTGCCTGGAATCGGGCCCGCGGGTTGACAAGTCCACCTCTCAGAAGGAGTTCCACGTGCTATGCTGGGAGAGAGAAGGGTGGGGTGGGCCTGGTAAACGTTCCCGGTTGGAGATGGAGCCGGTGTTGCCCAGGAGAGAGCCTTCGCTTGACAAGGGATCAAAGGATTGGGAGCTAGTGCGGGAGGCATCCTGGGAGAGCGGTGACAGGGCTTTCTGGTTCTGGGTGCCGTCGCTGTCTCCACCGCCAGCTGCCTTCTTGCGGAATGTAAACTGTCTCTTAAACTGAACGCGGTATACGCGAAAAATGTTAACAGTCAGGCCCTGCTCCTTGGTGTTGCAATCGGGGACACTGTAGTGAACAGCCGAGGGGTACGACCTACTATGGCTCAAGCTGCAGGCGAATCAGGCCTTTGGACAGGGATGCGGGTGTGCCTTGGGTCAGCCGGAATACAGCTCGGGTGCAAAGATCGGTCGTCAGAGTGTCGATATGCGGAAGTAGTGGGCCTGGTGATGTGTAGGGACGGAGGAGGGCGGATCGCGGCGCGGGCATCGGGGTGCGACTGCCAGGATCCCCTCTCGAATCTTCGGGCGCGCCCTTGGCGCCGTTTGCTGCAATGCAGCATAATCGGTCGGTGCTCCTGTGTGCCCTTATTGGTTCACGTTGCAGGTCTCCTGCAGCCGCCCAACAGGCACCTCAGCTCCCCCGCCAGGTACACTCCAACCCTGGTTTGTTCGTTAGCACAGCACCTGAAGACCAAGTCCCTGGTCAATATCTCGAATTTAACAGAAAAACAACGACTTTGAAGACCAAAACGACAGTGTAATAAGAAAATCTCTTGGATAAACTTACTAGTTCCTTGCTGGATTTTCTAATGATAAAACGGACATTTGGACTGTCAAAATGAGAGTTCGTGAGATCGTTATCCCTGTTGGAAAAGTCTCGAGCTAACAAACAAACCAGGGTTGGACTGTATTAGCAGCCGCCCTTACCCCTGCCTGTAGCCGCCGCCTAACTGTAGGAGGTGTTGGTTGTGGACAGGGGCGCAGCGTGGAGGACGGGGCTCGGGGAATATCCCGTGCTCCCAGGCGCAAGAGGATGGCCCATTTCCTCTATCCTCGCTTCTCTCCAAGCGACCCTGTTGATAACTTGCAAGATTGGCCTCAGTTCCAAGGTTCCCAAAATACCCCTTATCGAGACTCCCTCACAGCATCTCAACACCGCCAGAAATCCCCCCGACCTAGCGCGAAGCAATGGGCGTTATAACTTCCCCTGTCTCTGTGGCGGTTTTAGTGGCCGTTTGCGGTTCCCTCAATGGCTCCGGCACGGAGCACGCGTCGAACGCGGACACAGGCATTGCGTCACCTCCTGTGCCTGGCATCAAACCCGAGTCCGCCACGCCGGACACGTCGGACACGGAGCCTCCCCCGCCCTACGCCACGGCCCCCGACGCTGACAAGAACAGGCAGGACAGGGAGCTGTCTCGGTTTGCCAAGCCGGACCTGCCCCAGGAGCTTGGCTCCATGACGATCAAGCAGATTCTTGCTCACCTTGGCGGGGTCTTCCCAATAGACAAAGCGGTTGTTGATAGTACGTCCCTAGAGTGGTCGTTTGCACTGATCTCAGTGATCTCATTCCTCCCTGCCTACTTCTCACCCAAGCTGAATCCACTGACACACTTTGCATAGCCCTGCCTCCAGGAAGCAAGTTTGTCTTGGTCGAGCACTTCGGGACTAGTGCCTGGACAATCACAGGCAGGGTCATCGCTCTTAACGCGGACGAATCCGAGCAGTACTACTTTGTCAAGATCGCCTATAGAGAGACTGGCTGAATCATGCTCAGGGGCGAGTACGAATTGTCCAAGATGATCTACAAAACTATGCCAGACTTTATCCCAACACCCTTTGGATACGGGAAGTACTGTGCAGAGGGGCCGGACATGTACTTCTACTTGTCAGAGTTCGTTGACATGGATGTTGCCAGTTGTCTAGACGCAACAGAGTTCACGCGCAGGCTGGCCTAGCTGTACAAGACGAGCAAATCGCCGACTGGGATGTTCGGATTCCTGGTCCAAACCTGCGATGGCGATAGGGCCTATGTGGTTGACTGGCAGGAGAGTTGGGCTGTCTTCTACAGGAATCTGTTCCTCGGTGTCTGCGAACTTGACCTCAAACGAAACGGGTTATGGCCAGAGTATGAGAGAGCTATCCATCAGGTTGCCTGGAAAGTCATCCCTTGTCTCCTCGAGCTACTGCGGGAGTGGGATAGTTAGAAGCTCAAGCCGTGCCTTATCTATGGCGATCTCTGGGAGGGCAACATAGGCCTCTACCTGAGAGATGGCCACAGTCTTCTCTTTGATGCCGGTTTGTATTTCGCGTACAATGAAATGGAGCTGGGACACTGGTACGTAACACATCCCCTCCCAGGCTATTCTTGCACGCTGACCTGCTTCTGTTGGTCAGCTGCCTGGTCCATTGCTAACCTGATACGTGAAACAGGGGCTGCGAATTCACCGATGTCTTCAGAGCAGAAGAGTTCACCGAGAAGTATCTCGTGTTTTACAAGCCAGCACAGCCCGCTGGCGAGTTCCAGGACCGTATGCGCTTGTACAGTTTGAAAGGGGCCATCAACTATTCCGCAGGCTACTCCGGCTCTGACTTGAGGAAAACGTAAGTTAGATGCACCACCTCCATTGTCCCACGACTTTGTTGAATTCTGCTGACGCTTCCAAAGCGCGTACAACAACATGTGCTACTTGTGTGAGAAGTACGCTCCCATTGACGGCATCGCCAAATACGACCCTCAGATTGACCCTTTCCTCACTGGTGCCTGCATTGTCCTGCACCAGGCTGAGGGCCTTATCTAGTGCTGACAGGACGGGGCAATGGGTTGGGTGAGAAACCTGTGTTAGATTCTTCTGGAGTTGTCTTCGATGGCATATGGTCTCAGTTGATGGCGGGGTCTAACGAGAGCGATGGGCATGTATTGTACCTAGGGAGGAACTGAGAATGCAAGTTCGGAGACATGAGATGCCTAATGTGTGGAACCTACCTAGACGACGTCTTCCAAGGCACTACCTAGATACTACTTTATTCAGGAGGCACTTCCCGAATCTTGTTAGAAGCTAGGGGCTGTTTTAAGCTGGAATGACTCGACGCTCTGGGCAACTCAACTGAGCCTTGGGCACTGGGAGAGAGTTAAGCCCTTCACTTGAGCTGCACTCGCTGGCCGGGATCGGTGGTGGCTGGCCTGCAAACTGTAGCGAACCCTAGGTAGTTCCAATACCTGCTCTACTCGTTAGAGGCATGACTATGTAAGGAGGGGTTGCCATAGACATGCAAGCATCGAGGGCGAACTGGAAGCTGAGGAGGGAAACTAAGTAGGTTCCTATCTTCTAGGCACCTGGTATTCAGTTATCTCTGATAGTAGCTTATCCTGTTACCTCAACAGTCTACTAGGCCACTGCTTCTCGCTGCTTGTTCCATTGGACCTTGACTTTCGCTGCGTCCTCTCCCATCTGTCTTGCGTTTTATGTAAGAGATGATGGCTTCGCAATCCGGGTACTTGATATCCAACTTGACGCCTGTCTCCTTCTGTATACGATGCACCATCACTACCCCGCTTGCCTCAGGGTTATCTCTACTGTCCACCTGTTCCTAGTACTCGACATCTGGAATCCGAATCCTTGTCCTCGTGCCACCCCTACTTGTACAATCTCTTCACTAGCTTATCTCGCAAGCTATACTGCGCTAGGTCGACGATACGCAGCGTCTGCGACTGCTTGTCCACTATGACGTTGCGCTGCGCGCAGTCTCCTATAATAACACTACATTCGTTGATCTCATGGGCTGAATCAACGACGGTCTGGATGATCAGCTGCCACTTGAGCGGGTCATTTGCCAGGGCTTGAGGGGAGGTGGCGATCTCCTATAAGTTGTAGCTGTTAACACACCCTAGAAGAATGCCGTTCACGTTGAAGTATGCTACAGCCTCTGGCAGAACATCCAAGCGTGCAGTGACGTCGGACTTGTCGTCTGTAGCCACCAGACGGACATGTGCGAGCACACGTGGGATTAACTTGCCGAGTGGGACTGCATGACGGACGACGAACGATTCCAGGAGGCCATCATGCAGAGTGCTGTAGACAAGTTCGGGATCGCGTTGCTGTTGGTACTAGACAAGGACGCGCTGGACGCCGACGAGTGTAGGCTGATTCTGCGGGACAAGAAAGGGAACCTAGTCAAGGTGTCGGAAATCCTGCCCAGCAGCCTGCAAGAGTTTATAGTCCGCTCCGAGCGCGGCATGTTTTTTGAGGGGCATTGGGCGCATAGCCGCCCCAGCCCCAAGTACCGGCTCCGCGGTAAGATCATGCGCAAGCTGCTTTCCTTGGTGAAAGAAGGGGAACAGCCTGAGGTGACTGTAGCAGTCAGGTAAGGATGAGTTAGAGAGAGCCGGATGGCATAAATTCGAATTCATGTTTACTGTCTGGCGTGCTGAACAAATCGATGATACAGGCACCGATGCATGCCAGTCTAAAATCTCAACGACTGCATGATATACCGGCGGAGCCGTCGGTTAGGTTAATATATCCTGCGCCTCCTCCACTCCTTCGCAAACTGCCGCGCATCGACCCCGACACATACCCAGACACCCGTGCACAATATAAACCCTTTGGTAGGCTGGACAAGGACAAAACCATCGTTGTATTTGCCTGATACAGCTGCCGTCGGCCGAGGCATTCCCTTTATCTGGAGACATTATAGCAGGCCATCCCCTGACTCTCGAAGGGGTCAAGAAACCTACTCGGCCTGCTCTAGCTGAAGGAGCCGCCTCGCTGTGTCCGCCATTGTCTCCTCGACAGTGCGGAACGTCAATCCCAGCAATTTGTTGTCCGCTGCGGCGTCAATCTTTGCCGGTGTGGCTTCGGAATCCTCGCCACTATCTGCCGGAAGCCTCCCAGCCAGCTCAGGCACCTTTGCAAGGGCGTGAACAAGCATCGTGTATGTCATGGGCTTTCCGTCAATGAGCAAGCGGCGGTTCGCTGCGTCTTGCTTGGTCAGCACCGCAACGTGAGCGTCCGCCAAGTCCCGGACATCAACAAACGAGGGAAACGTCGTCGCTGGCACACTCTCGTATGTGCCGTTGATGAAACTGTAAATGACATTGGTGCTGTAGTTGAGGCTTTTCAGGCTCTTGAGGGGCTGCAACGGCGGGCCAAAGATGAGGGCAGGAAGCAGGACGGTGACGGCGAAAGATGGCTGCTCGGTTTTGACGAAATCCCAGATCGCTAGCTCGCCCTCCTTCTTGGCGCTGCAGTACGAAATATATGCGTTGTTCATCTCGCGGGCCTGCTCCTGGGAGATGGGCAGCCAGGTCTCATTGGTGATGGGCCCAGCGAGCAACTCTTCGGGCGAGCCGGTCGTCAAGGCGTTGACCGAGCCAGTCACGGCGACGGACTTGATCGTGGGTGCGTTGCGGTGCGCCGAGCGGAGAAGGGCGAGGTTGCTGTTGTCTAACATCAGCTCCGGCGCGTCGACGGGCCCGCTTGATATCAGAAAGGCTTACCCATCGACGGTCGGCTTCAGATAATCGCGTGTGTAATCGGTATTGGCCGGATTGTCAAGCAAGGGCGCGGCGACATGGACGATCTGCGCAACACTCAGCATCATCATCTGTCTCATCCGGAAGAGAAAAGTGAATGAGCAGGCATACATGGTCGACGACATGTTTGGTAAAGACTTCGTCCCAGCTGCTCTCCTCAGCGTAGTCCTTGACCACGATGAGCTCGAGCTTCTCTTTCCACTCGGGGTGCAGAGCATAAATCTGATCAATGAGGTTTTCGCGACGGACCGTGCCGACAACAGTGTGGCCGGCTGCAATGAGCGAGTTGATGACGTGGGCTCCGACAAAGGAGTTGGCACCTGTGAGAAGCGTGGCGGGCATTGTGGGCTAATGATTGTGAGATGTTTGGTGCAAGCGTGTGTGTCAAATGGGTTCTCTGTAGCAGAGGAATTGCAATTGGAAGTGTGTGTCTCCTGGGGGCTACGAAAGGGGGAAGACTCCCTTGAGCAAGAGGCAGTGGCTCATTTTATAATGTACAGGAGGCTCGCCGACGGACAATGTGTCGATGCCCGTGGAAGCGCTTTGTTGCGCCTGGATCCAGCCCCGTCTGTTGTGGGTGGTCATGAGCCGTGGCATCGAGCCACCCACGGATTGCCAATCGAGCGACGCAATGCATGTCAGCATCGATTAGTCAGCGTACCCCCTTGAACGGCTCCCACTAACTACGTTAGACGCACAGGTCCTGTGCGCTTAGTCAGACCAAATTGATTAGTCAGCACAAAAAATGCATCTAACGCAGCATCAACTCCGCGCACACTAACCCTAACCCAACTATAGTACATCTGAATACCGCAAAGGGCATGCCCTCGAGGACCTTGTATGGCCAACTGTGTGGCACCTTGAACAGGTGCTTGGGGCCTGGGCCTGGGCCTGGGCCTCAACTGCTTCAAACTGGCTCGGCTCCCGCTGAGTGCTTGACCTTGGAAGACTGCTTTTCATCGCTCTTGGCTCTATACGACGGGGCTCTAGAAGGTGAAGAGGAGCCCCGTCGCGTATTAATCGCCAGTGCGAGTGAAAGTCCTCAAGAAGAAGAGGCTCGCCTTGGCGTACAGTTAGTACGTAGATACATGGGAGCCTATAAACACGTGTAAAGGTACCTGTACAAGTAGGCGATAGAGGGGGGTCTTTCCACTGCAACTGCCTTGCGCCTCGACCTTCTGTAGTGCTTTGTACGAGACCCAGCCTTGAATAGCCCTATATAGAGCCTTGTCAAGCTCAAGAGGTGTTCGAATCTGTTGCTTTGCTTGGTTAGACTGTAACTTGGAGAGCTAGTTGTTCAACGCAAGCCAAATTGCCTTCTACGCTTCAAAGAGATCAAAAGTCGACCTCTTAAGGTACAACTTCAAGAGCGCATGAATCCCCTCGACCTGGGAAGTAGCTATATTCCTAAAATGAGCCTGCCAGTCGACCTAGGCAGCAACAAGCTTCTCCTTATATAGCAGAAGCTATATCTCCTTAATATAACTAACTTGCTCGATATTTGTTAAGGTATACTTCTTCTTGAACTCCTTAAGGCGCTCCTTATACACCTCTTCAGTCAGTGAACTAAGAATTGAGAACTAAAAGGCGTAGAACTCTCCCTATTCCTCAGCTATCTAGAAAACAGGCTAGTACTATGCTAGGACTGCTTTATTTATATGCTAAACGCAAAGAGATATTGTTGACAGAAAGAGAGTCGAAGCCGCGTTCATAACTGCCAGGCACCGGTCTGTTAAAATAACTGATGGGAAGAGTCTGCTACACTGCTTGTACAATGTCTTTAACCGCTCAAGGGCCCAGGTATAGTCTTCTTCGGTCTCGCTACTTAAAAACGTAAAGGCAATACAGAAGGAGCGCCCAGTCACATCAATACTAATTATATCAAGGAGCAGCATGCTATATTTGTTTGTCTTGTATATACAATTGAGGAGGAGGACTTCAGGGTATACTCAAAGGTAGACAAGGGAGTTAGGGTATGCAAATAGAACTGCTGTTATATGCCTATCTGACCTGTATTGTACACAGCTCTAGAAGCCTTCTTTCTCAAGCTAATTTGCAAGTACGTGAATTGGGCTTTTGCTTTAACAAGAGTCTTGGCAGGTGTTGGCGATACGGTTATAGATGTCTTGACGTGTTGCTAACGAGCTGCTTTGTTGTACAACTGTCTAGATCTCCTTTGGTGCAAGGCCAGCGTCTGAGAGTGATACTAATTGCGATATACTGCTAGAGAGCTGTCGGTGGACAGGGTGTACAGACGGGTGTAGGCTTGGCTTGTGGTTATAGATGGCGAAGCGTACTTCAGGGCGGTGTTTTAGAGTCCAGCCTTCGCTAGACTCCTTGGCGAAGACCGAAAAGGGGCAATTCGTCATACAAGTGGTCGTTTTTCTCTTTCCTTCGCGTAAGTTGTCTAGAGAAGGTAGTCGGCGGCTACGATCGCATGCGAAGTAGACTCTAAGGGAGCCATTTTTCTCCTTCGTTGACCTCTGGGTGATAAAGGCGTAGCCTCTTGGCTTAGCCCACAAATTGATTGCTTCAAATAAGGCCTGTCGAGACTCGAAATGCCCCTCGGGTGGGAGGCAGTCGTCTGGGAAGGTCGCTATGGCTGTTGCGATGGCAGTTGTGGTGGCATTCAGGGGTTCAGGTGTGCGCAGAGTTGATGCTGCGTTAGATGCATTTTTTGTGCTGACTAATCAATTTGGTCTGACTAAGCGCACAGGACCTGTGCGTCTAGTGGGAGCCCCCTTGAACCGAAAGAATGATCCAGCATGTCACAGTCGCTAGCGTTCCGTGCCATCATCTGCATGCGGATTACAAACGCCCTCCCACCCGTGCTGTCTCCAAAGAGCGAAGCTGCGCAGAGACTTGGCCAGAAGCGGCGTTTGAGAGCATGGGCCTCCCTGAACGGAATCGAGATGTGGCTTGCGGCTGTACTGCAGGGCGTCTCAAGAGCGGTCCAGACCCCTCTCCCAGCGCAACCTTGGATCCTGCCTCGTTGATTGGTTTGGCCGGTTTCTTGATATTTGGAGAGTCCTTGCGAGAAATTTGGGCCCTTCCTTCGATGGGTCTCACTCCCAACGCCTCGAAGGCCCTCCTTGCGTGTCTCGACGCGTCCTCTGTACCGTTGGCGCTGTCACAGGATGCACGGAGTAGTTGACCATCGCTTTTATCATCCATGTCTCATCGGAGGCTCAATCCCTCCGTCTCTTACTTCTTTTTTTGCGTCACCTCGTTTAGAACAGAGGCGGAATGCAACTTGATTGGGTCAGTGTTGGAGGTCGCAGGGCAGGGCATTGCTGAGAATCTGCCGGATCATCGCGACGCGTACCCCAATTACGCCCTGCTGGTGGCGCAGACGATGAGGACGAGTCGACATATTCTGCATCGACTAGAATAAATACTTCACAATATGTACTTCGGACCAGTTAGATCTTCCCCGGTTCAGACAATTGCTACGATTGACCACTTGCTTCCTCGCTCGTCATGGACGCCGCCTCTCCGGGAAATCGCTTCATCGTCGCTTCCCGCAAGGTATATCACCCTGTAGGGTTCACCAAAGGCTACAACTTCGTCCTCTTCATTGTCTTTGCGGGCGCGTTGATGGGATTTACCCTTGCCCGTCTGCAATACCTTGGCCTCGACAACAGCTGCCGCTCGCGCGCTTCGGAGCGCCCGCTCGACTGCTATTATTACACTCCAGGCTCGGTCGACAGGGTTGCCATCTTCCTTCACCTAGCCGCTGTCCTTCCCGCTGCGTTCCTCGCTTGCTTCCAGTTTGTGCCCGCTATCCGTCACGGCTGCGTTCTCTTTCACCGAATCAACGGTTACCTCATCCTTCTGTTGAGCCTCGTGTCCACCGCCGGTGCCATCATCCTCGCGAGGCACGCTGTAGGTGGTCGTTTGGAGGTTCAAACCGGAGTCGGAGCCTTGTCCATTGCCTTCCTTGTCTCCTTGGCGCTCGCTTGGTACAATGTAAAGCGACTGCAGATCGAACAGCATCGGGCGTGGATGCTGAGGGCGTGGTTTTATGTGAGTTGTTCGTTCTGACCTCCGCCAACAAGTTCGCATTCTGACGCTTCAAGGCCGGCTCTATTATTACGATGCGGGTTATTCTGGTCCTCTCGGCAATGATCATCGGCAGCGATGGGCACTTGGTACCCATGCCCTGTGGGAAAATCGCCTTCCTGGGAACCGCGGAAAAAGCCCTCAAGAGTTATCCGGAATGCGGGTCATATTTCAACGGTCAAGATCCGACCAAAGTTGCCCTGGTCACGGCCACAATGTCAGGCGACGCGAGCAATTCCGCAGCTGCGCTTAGTCTGGGCTTCGGACCTGCCTTGTGGCTCGCGATGATCCTCCACGCCGCCGGAGTGGAGATTTATGTAAGAGGCCGGACACACCAGAACCGAATTGGCAACTTGCGAGAACTGACCTCAGAAGCTCCATCTTACACCCGCAGAAGCCGATCGGTTACGGAAGGTGTCGTACCAACGACAGCTCGAGGCCGGCATGAAACGCCCAGGCCGCGCCGGTCTCACTGCTGACAAAATCGGCGATTCGCCGCCGTGGATGCCTTCGAATGAGAGAGCGGAAGCCGAGCACGCTGGTGAAAGCAAGTGATGATAATTGATAGGGGTCTTTTGATATGAAGTACATGTAGCCGTGACAACTCTCATATTCGTCGAGGTTTGGTCGGGAAGGGCACCCAGGCAGCTCTCCCTTCTTAGCGTTTCCGAAGAAACTCAAGTGACTCAAACTGGCCCTCCTTCCCTACCCCGACCGAGAATTCCTGCCACTGATCCAGCATTTGCCCGGCCTTTTCGTCCTCCAGCTTCAGCATGCCCCAAGCGTCGGGTCCCAATGGAACCCGCAGCGGAATCTCGTTGCCACTCGCGACGATGCGATACATGGCCCGAGTGACGTCGTCTGCCTCAGCCCAGCTCTTGAAGGCCTCGGGGTCTTGCATATACCCCTCAAGCACCCTGGCTGGCGTGTCGGCGGCCGCGTAGGCGGGATGCGGTTCCACCGTCACCATGCTCCGATGCAAATAATCTGTCTTGACACCACCCGGCTCGATGAGGGAGAAGTGGATGTTCCATTCGGGGCGTACCTCCTTTGCCACCGACTCAGTGAAACCCTCTACCGCAAACTTGGCTGCGTGATAGAAGGCGTTACCGGGAAAAGCAACCCTGCCTCCCATGGATGAGACGTTCAGAACCACTCCGCCCTGAGAGCCATGCTGCGGGTTGACTTCTCGCATCACGCGCATCGCATGCCGGGTCAAGTGAACTGTGCCCCAAAACATTGTGTCGACGAGGTGTCGGGCAGCGTCCTCGGTCGCATTCTCCGTGTCCCCGCGCAACGAGTAGCCGGCGTTGTTGACTACTACGTCAAGTCGGCCAAAAGTTGAGAGCGCGGCGTCGACAGCGTCGTCGATCGACTTGCGGGACGTGACTTCAACGACAACCTTGAGCACATTGCGGTCATCGTGAGGCAGGTAATTGAGGTCGACAAGCTTGCGAGCCGTGGCAACAACGCGGTGGCCGTGCGAGAGAACGAGCGTTGCCAGCGACTTTCCGAGGCCGGAGGAACAGCCTGTTACTGGAATCGGAAGTTAGAAATCGGTTGCCGTCGTGCCGGGTATCTGAGGTTTCGGTAATTACTTACTAAACCAAACAGACGCTTGCGGGAGCCGATAAACGTGTTTGCTTCCGTCTTCCATTCTGTCGGGGGGTGCAAGGGGCCGCTAATTGAGAAGCAGTCGGAGATCAAAGATGTGTAAGGGTCGGAGATCAAAGATGCGTGAGGGTCGGAGATCAAAGATGTATAAGGGTTGAATAACTGTCCCCTGAGTCGAATAGTCAACCGTGAAACGCTCTTAAGTATTTAGCAGCTAAAATCCGAGCCCCGAGAGTGCTGCTATAATGGAGGGGTTTCCGGGGTTAGTCGGGGATATCTCTCCTTCGGATGATGTGAGATTTGGCCTCTTACTCATGACATTCCACAACGCGTTAGTCTTTCGGGCTCTTTCCAAACACACAGGCGCGCTACCACGTAGCTGATTATTAATTATCTGGGAACCTGGCAAATTCTCACGGTGCAAAAGCTTCAATGTCATGAACTTCGTTGCATGTACGGAGTACGCAGCTGACCATCCACCCTCCAGGCTCCGATTGGCTGACCTTGTCTGGAGGCGCAAAGATGGCTTTCTTTGCTGGATTTTCCGTTCCTTGGAAGTAAGCACTTAAATTATCCCCGATTTCCGGCCCAAGCCAGCCGCTCCCGCAGAAACAATGTTGACAAGAGGCTGCAGGAAATGACACTTCAGGCACCCAAACAGGTCTTTCGGCACGTCCTGGACTCCCCTCTGGAGAGCAAGGGCTACAAGTACGCACTGAGTACTGGTCACAGCTTTTCCTGAAGGCCGGCGCATTGCCATGTCGAGGCCGCTCTCTTGTTCATCACTCGGATTGGGGCACACCGCCATGAGACGAAAGCAAAAGAGCACATCATCGTGATGTCACCGACAAGCCAATCCCCGACAGTGTGCATGTCAGGTAATTGGCCTGCGGTGGCTTGGGAGCGGATCCTGGCTCCGACGTCGCAGCTCTGATTGGGGGCGCCACGAGCCACGGAGGGAAGAGCTTTTGCTTTTGCGTCGTATTTTTTTTTCTCGCTTCTTTTGGCAGAATCCTTCCTGCACTTCGGCGGCCTTTAAATCTTACACAATCCATCGTTGCAGGCCGACTCTCCACTCCTTAAACGCCCCCGAGACTTCAAAGAATTGTCGACTCGGCGACACGGTCCGAGCAAATCAGCTGCTTCTGTCCTTGCTCCGAGCATGTGAGGACCCAGCGGCTCCATGGGCGAGGTCGAGCCCAACTCTCACAGCAAAGGCCCCGTCATCTTGGCTGTCTTGTACCCTGTCACCGTCCTGGCCTCACTATTTGTCGCCGGTAGACTGTTTTCGAGGCGCAGGAAGTTGGGGAAATGGGCAGCGGATGACTACATTATTATGATGTCCATCGTTTGTGACCCTTGCCTCCGTTCCCCTTCCTCCATCCACATGTTTCATTTTGGCGCCGCAGAAGTGGCGGATCGCCCAGACCCAAACGTCTGACACATTTCCCAACAGGGGCTCGTGTACATAGCACTTGGGTTCGTGACCGCCGCCATCGCAACGGGTGCGGGCCGACACAGCAGCACTCTCTCTCACTCGCAAGTCGAGCTAGCATCGATCCTTACCCTGGTTGGGTTAACTGCGGGAGCCCTATCCTTTACCCTGTCGAAAGTGGCCGTCGTTATTCTCTTGATTCAGTTGCTCCGTCCGGCCCTCTGGCACGTCCGGTTCCTTTGGACGCTAGTCGGTGGGAATCTCTTGTTTATGGCGGTTGCGGGTTTGGTTTTCTTTTTACAATGTCGGCCGCCTCAAGCATTGTGGAGCGAGGAAGCTGAGCAGAGTTGCTGGGACCCGATGATTGCTACCAGCCTCGCCATCAGTACCAGCGGTAAGAGCACTCTCGTCGTGTCCGCTCCCGTGGCAGCATCTCAACTGGTTTCTGACACATGTCCTTCGATGCCGATCACAGCCATCTCGGCTTTCACCGACTTCTACCTGGCACTGTATCCAGCGGTTGTGCTTTGGTCACTTGACATGAGCCGGAGAAAGAAGTTAGCTCTGTCCGTAGCCCTCGGATTTGGGGTATGGTGCGTGCCTACCCATCTAGTTGACCTTTTCTCACTGTCGAGACGATGCTTACCAGTGTGCCAGTGCTGGGTCGGTGGCCATATACAAATGCACCACGGTCTCGAAGCTCGACGACAGGAGCGACTTCACCTGTAAGCCGTCAAGTTTCAGTGCCGTGGCGTGACGCTCGCTAATCCACTGCCGCAGATGTCGTCAACGACGTCGTCATCTGGTCCATGTAAACCTGCTCCCCGCTCTCACGCATGGCTTCGTACAAGGCGCTGTCAGAACCAAGTCCACCTCTTAACTATTTCTCTTCAGGGTCGAGGCTAACTGCGTCCTCATCGCGGCATGCATCCCGATGCTCATGCCGTTGCTTGAGCTTTGGTTTGGCACGAATTTCTTATCCCGAGCCACAACGCTACGATTAGAGTCGTTGTCATTTAGGTACGACTGTTCCACTAATAAGTCCCCAGCCTTCGGCGCTTCCTGCAGACGAGACTGACACTCAAATGAGCGGCAACAATTCTGGCTGGAGATATGGAGGTGGATCCAAAGGAGTGCGAAAAACGAGATCCCCTCGCAACGATGAAAAACGTTGAGACCGGGGGCAACGCCTTGACTTTTTATCGAGGGAGCGTGCCGCGCGCGGGAACCAGACAAATTGAAGCGCTTCCTGTTGAACGTATAACGAGGTAGTAATATCGAATAAGGTTAAGTTGGCCGTCACTCTTTCTACAACCCCTACCTCCATTCTCTCGAGTCTTTTGTGTCAGCATCCACGTGCTTCATCTCCCTCAGATCGCGGGTTTGATACGTGTCAGCAACCAAATACGCAAAAAGCGGCAAGACCTTCAACGAGCTTTGCGGATGCCAGAGATTGTGGATTTCAGAGTGGCTAAGCTGGTTCAAGGAAAAAGCACACGTGGCCAAGTTGGCATCGAATCCCAGATCGCCATCGCAGGACCAGCACTTTAATATTGCGTCATGCACAGAGCAACGTTCGGATTTGCAAAGCTTAAAATATCAGCATGCCCTCGTAATCAACGATGGCAAAGTACAATGACATCACCTACACATCTGCACGTGAGGTGTGTAACAAAGAATCGAGTGAATCTGGCGCCAAGTACTTAACCATAAGGATGAGATGGTCTCCCAAAGCTGGTTGCGGGGGCTTGCTCTTCAACATAAAGAACCGTGGCGGGGATTCCTGGTAACCCACAGACATGACCGATATATATTCTCAACTTCGGCAACAAATCGCCAACGGCGATGTCTTCCGACCCGGCGATGAAGGCTATCCGGAGAGCTTGAAACGATGGAGCAAGAGCAGTGAGCGTCCAGCGGTACGCATAAGACCCAAGCCGCAATCTCTCGGAGATATTCTGTTCTCGAAACGAAAACAGACGCTCACTTAGGTAATTCCCAGGCGGTGGTGGTTCGAGTGACGAGTCCCGAAGAGGTTGCGACTGCGATCCGCTTCGCGAAAGCCCACAATCTCCCATTGACGGCTCGCGGAGGTGGACATTCGACCAGTGGAGCTTCATCCTCCACTGGCGGGATGGTGATAGACCTTACGCGTATGCGCAATGTCAGCGTCGACGCAGACGCCCGAACGGTCACGTATGGCGGTGGTTGTGTGTTTGCCGACGTCGACTCGGCGCTGGCTGTCCATGGGCTGGCCACGGTTGGGGGTCTCTACAACCAAACGGGTGTGGGCGGGTTGGTACTTGGAGGGGGCCATGGGTTCCTGACCTCTCGCCATGGTCTCGCTATCGACAACCTCATCTCGGTCGAAATGGTTCTTGCAGACGGCTCAATCATCGAGGTGTCGGCCACCCAAAAGCCTGACTTATTCTGGGCGGTGCGAGGCGCAGGCGCCCAATTCGGCATCGTCACCCGATTCACATCGCGGGCGCATCCTCAAGGAGATGTTTGGGGTGGGGCCTTGGTCTTCACGTTGGACAAGGTGCCCGAGTTGGTGGCGTTTGCCAACGAGTTCCACGATCGCAACGCGACTGGTCACAACTTCATCCTGGTTTTCACATGTGCGCCCCCTGAATACACGACGCCAGTGGTGATTGCGGGCGTCTTCTACAACGGCCCTGCGACAGAAGCAAGGCAATTCTTCTCGCCCGTGCTCGAGCTCGGCCCGATCGCCAATTCCACGGGCTCGCTGCCATACCCAGCGACCAACACACTTTTCAACCCAAGGTTCGAGGGGCCCGGACGCAGGCTTATGGGCTCCTGCAGCGTATTGATGCCCTTGAAGGCCGATGTGATGGCAGAAGCCGGGCGCCGGTTCTTGGATTTCATCACCTCCCACAGCGACATGGGCAAGTCCATCCTTGTGTTCGAATTCTTCCCCACGGCCGCCATCAGGGCCACTGCCCACGCTGCGACGGCGTTTGCCAACCGCGGGGAGCACTATCTGTGCGTGATAGCAATCATGCACGACGACTCGTCCTATGATGAGGAAGTCCGGGCTTTCAAGCGCGAGCTGTCCGCGTACATTACGCAGGCCTGTGGTTATCACGGAGAGCAAGTTCCAGGTGCCCGCGCCCCGGTTTACGTCAACCTGGAACATGAATCCTTGTCACCGGAGGACGCTTTTGGCGACCATGTCGAAGGCTTGCGCGCGCTGAAGAAACAGTATGATCCCGATAATATTTTCCACAAATGGCACAGCGTGGTGGCGGAGTCCAGGTCAACCAGCGGGGATAGTTAAACGAGAGATTTGATGTAGAATAAACTGCAAACGCATCGGAATGTTTATAGAGCAGAGGGAAAGGATTGCACACGCACTGTTCGCGAGGTGCACATAAAATTTAAGATGAGGAACGGGATAACTAGTGATATACAAAATGAAAACCAAACTCTCTTAGGCGGCCTTTGCAAGGATGTAAACCGCTTCATTAGGAAACGGTCTCTCACGCCCGTGTCAGTTCACGTCGTGGCAAGATCAGTTCCAGAGAACGCCGTCACAGCTCCTGATACAACGGGTTTGTTCTTGCTCTCCGGAATCAGTCGATTCGAGAGATAAGAGGAGGTTTAGGACTCTCCACACCCCCCGGCTCATGGGTTGGTTATGTCGGATAAGACGAAGTACCCACGATGAAGCGGACAACTCTTATTCCACATCCCCAACAGCGTCTGCCCAAGGGAGGCTCGAACAGCCTCTACTGTGTGGAGCTGCCAACCCATGCCATTTCAGTCCCACCTCGCCATCCTCCCCAATATTGCCATCCTCCACGCGACCTGCCTCTTGTAGGAGCATGGCCCAGCATCATTGGAGAGATGGGCGCTCGTCGCAGCGTTCTCGCGGAAGATAGGGGGAAATAATTAGCGAAAGCAGAGTCAAGACGAGAGGCCCAAATTAACGAGACTGGGCAATTACTTGCCCAAGATAAAGACAATATTTGCTGACGGTTCAAGCACTCGCCCCTTGCTTGACTATTGCGATAGCCTCCCGGCCTCTCCGGCCCCGCTTTGGGCGCTACCGTGGTGTAGTTCTGTGTTGTTGGGTCAATCCCGGGTCCGGAAACGACGCACAAGATTTCTACCCCCGTACTTCCTGGAGTCGGCAGAAGTGTTGGATTGGAGGCTGCGGAGGCCACTATGGATTGTGGAGCTTCCCCCCGCCACGACTTCGTTGCCTCCATAATTTGCTCGCCTGCCACACTCCCTGTCATCACCACACCATCGGGTTCTTTGCGGCGTTTTCACTCTGGCGTTGGTCTCGTTTCGTGCCGCTTCAAGTCCGAGTCCGAAAACTGGATTGCTGGGGCAATGTTCGTGAGCAAGCGAGCAGTGGCGGGTGGCGATTGGTGGATATTCTCCTTGGTCCACACAGATCTGGCCCATGAGCTCAGGCACAATATGCAGGCACGCGCACCTTTCCCCAGCAAAATGCTTCTCTTTGCCGACGCTGGTGCAAAACGACTTCGTAAGTCGGCCCACCAAGCGCGCGGTGTCTTGCCTTTTCCGCCTCAACTGCCGGCACACAACCAAAAGTGCAGGGGGCTGTCCAAATCCAACGCCAGGGTTGGAGTCCCGCGGAGGCAACCTGTTCGTCGCACTGCATCGGATTAGTGAGTCGTTTGGTGCGCACAGTCCTCCTCCACACATCGGCACCTCAATTGATGCGCACCCCACTCCCAGCAGTCCCAGGAACATGCATGGTCTCGGGGGTATTTTCGTCGATCGCAAAAAACCCGGGGATCAATTTCTGTTTCATAGCACAATCCCAGAATTCCGGGTCTGGTCCTCGGTTATTCCCAAAATATCCCGCATCGTCTTCAGAGACGATTCGGGCTTACGGAGGACGGACGCAACACAGTCGATCGCAACAACCTGCTACTTGGACGGAGTCCACACTGTGCACCTACCTACCAGGGATATATTCCTGAGTGGTCCGACATGCAGGGGACTAGTTCCGGAGTAGAGCGCCTCCAACTGTGCACCAAGGGAGCCTCTGGGGACCCAGGAAAGGATTGCGCGCCCGGGCCTCAAGTTCGCCTCATGCCTGGGGCTCGACGGCGCAGCCGGCTCTACGGAGTAAGCATCCGTGCCATGAGCGCACCCACACCGGGCCTGACTTTCAAACTAAATCTCTAGTTAACTAGTTCACTTCGTATGCGTACGAGTACAGTAATATCTCGGCCGATCGCTGCGTCTGAGCGATGCAGGGCCAAAGGCCGCTGCCTGCCGGGTGCAGGAGCGGGCGGGGTCGTGTTGACACGGACGTTGCCGTTGTCGGGGTGCGTGGTGTGGCGTTTGAGAAAGTCCCGTCCGCGCTCGGCATCGCGGGCGGGGTGGCAGGCAACTGTTGTTGAAGTTTGGTTTGGCCGACACGCCCGAGAGGTCACCGAAGTCGGGAGGACGTGAAGGCGACAAACCTCAACAAGGTACCACTCTTCCCAAGCTCCCAAAGCATCTGCAAACAGTGCCAATCACCGTTCCTGACAACGACGGGATTTGGTTCCGAAAACCTTAACGGACGGAACCAGAGAGAAAATTCCCAGGGTTGGGGAACGAACAGGTCCGACCACCAACAAGGGTCTTGTTCCGCCAAGACGCGTTCCCCAGACCATCTCCAGACAACTCCTCCACCACCCTCCGTGCGCTGGGTCGAGCGCCCCAAACTCGGGCTAGCGAAGGCCGCTAGTAAACCGACAACCGGCGCGGCTCCGTGTCAACAGGCCTGGCGCAAATGAGCTGGGAACGGGGAACCTTGCCGTGTTAGGGCCATTGGTGGTGTGAACGTCGCTGGGGCCTCACCAAAACCCAGTATCCCAGCCTCCATCGTGATCGGTATTTTGCGTTTTAAGAGGGCCGGCGCCCGCGGCGATGGACGTTGAGATGGACTGCGTTCCATCGCTTCTTTGGTCCTTCGAGAACCGCACTAGAACCAACAGCATCGGACCCTGCGGACCCGCCTGTTATCGGATTGCGCGTCGGCCTCCATGTCGTTTTTCGGATTGCAAGCTCGGGCATCCACCGTCGACGACGGACGGTCACACGAAGACCTCGGACAACAGCTCAACATTGCTTTCTGGCTGCTCACCTCCCTGGCTACCTTGTTCCTCGGCCTGCGTGTCTACTGCAAGGTCATCCGTGTCCGCAGTCTCTGGTGGGATGATTACATCCTGATCGCGGCTTGGGTAAGGCAATTCAACAATCCAGCAGCCCTCAGACACAAAACTTGAAGCTGACCCGCGTTCTCACCTCAGGTAGCCCTTGTGGTCTCGGCCGGTACCACGTCTGCCTGCGTTACCCTCGACTATGGCAAGAACTGGTACGACATGAATCCCGCGTACTCGCCCAAGATGCCCTACATCGCTCAGTTCGCCGGCTTCTTCTCGGTTCTTGCCGCTACCCTAAGCAAGCTGTCATTTGCGACAACTCTTCTCCGGCTCTGCCGCGGCTGGTCAAAGACCGTCGTCTGGATCGTCATCGGCACCCTGAGCGCTATCATGGGCACAACCATGATGTTCATGTGGCTCAAGTGCATGCCTGTTTCCAAGATCTGGGACAGCAGCGTTGAGGGTTCATGTATCGATCCGGCCAAGATTGTCGTCTTGTACCAGTGGTCTGCTGGTGAGCTTCCCTTGTTACGACAACGCCAATCAGAATTGGCCCCAACTGATAACTCGTTTTCCGTCCAGGCTGGTCTGGTTCTGTGGACGTCATCCTTGCCCTCCTGCCGTGGACCATCCTCTTCCACATGCGCCCAAGCCTGAACATCAAGGAGAGACTCGGCGTGGCCATCGCTATGAGCATGGGTATCTTGTACGAACACACATACTGCGAATTGCACCTCCCACCTCTTGGATTACGTATCACTGACCTCCCATGCTAGTGCTGGCGTTGCTTCCTTCATCAAGATGGGCATGCTTCCCCATCTTACCGGCACAGCAAGTAGGTCGACTCATCTTTATCTTGGTGTCTCAAGCCGACGTTCGCCAATGACAAATGGCTAACTTGCCCCTAACAGTCGAGACCGTTGCCGTTACTCTATGGGGCGGTTCAGAAGGCGCCATTACCATCATCGCCGCCTCTATCCCGGTGCTCCGGACCCTGGTCCGCAGCGACAAGATCAGTTCCACAGCCGCCAGGTACGCCGCGACCGACGAGCGCCGCCTCAACACCACGAGTCTCGAGACCTTTGCGACATCCAAGGGGGACAAGGATGTCGAGGTGTATGTCCACCGAGTGTAATGGGCCTCGTCATGTATTATCTGGTATTTAAGCTGCTTCTACAACACTCGCTTGGTGACGATATTGAGCTACCTTGACCGTGTCTCTCGCCAAAAGGGATGCGGATAATGAGGCGTGTTATGAAAGATTGGGTTAATTATTGACCCGGCTCGTTGGCATGCTCGCAGAGCCCATCTTCCTCGCCGGGTTTTGATCTTTCGCCGCTGCATTCTGCTGCCTCCAATCTCGATACCACATGAGGATCAATGTTAATTAGCCAAAGGAGGCAAGCCCCGTGAATAACCTAGGTATTCAAGGGAGCCAGCGGCACTGCTGTGTAACAGGTTCCTTCCACCTGTCTAAGTGTCGGGATCCTTGAGAGGTCAGGGGGCGGTCAGCCACCCCTGGAATTCCTGTGGCAGCTACGGGTAGGTAATTGTTAATTGTCAAGCAAATCCGGATCGCCGATTCAGCTTATGCGATGACATCGGGCCGAACTTCGAGACGGCCACGTGTGGGTGGTGGAGTCTGGCTTGCAGATCGCGCATCGGAACGAAAGGCAGATCATCCAAGGAATCTATTAGCATTATTATCAACCTGTGACCACCCTCAAATGCCTCGCCAAATCATCCCGTCCAGCCACATTCGAAGCACACCCTAAGCGAAGGTCTGGGGCGCATAACTCTTGTCGGGAGTCACTGACACGCCGTTGACAAGCTCGCTGTCCGAGTACGCAGGCCAGACAATAAGCCGCTTGCTCCAATCCACCACAGACCATGTCGTGAATCCGTTGTTGGGGCCGAACTGACCGCTCCAGCCGGAGCTGATGGTGTAGGCGCCGCAAGTAATGCCGTTGGTCGAGGTCTGGCTGGCTGGCGAGCCAGTGACAGTGTAGCTGCAGCTGGTGGTGGGGCTGGTTTGTGTGTCGATGCCAAAGGAGACGGTGCAAGACGTATCCGCCGCGTTGCACGACCGGGTAAAGGCCTTGACTTTCCACTGCGGAACGTCGGCCATGGCGGAAACCGTGTCCGATCGGGTATCGAGAGGTGCCGCAAGAGCCTTGCTGGCGGCGGCGGCAACAACGCCGAGGAAAGCAGTGGTGAAGTGCATGATTTGCGGCAATGGGTGCAAAACGCTGGTCGTCTTGATCGAGATTCTTGCTTGGTGGATGCACTGAGTGGGTTGGGTCAAGGGCATCGAGCGCTCTTTATATACAGAACCCGTAGGTCTTCCACCTCCCGTTCCTCGGCCCCCAACCCCAGCTGACCGCAACTGTTCATATTCTGACTTCATCCGGGTGCCGCCCCTCGGCGAAGCCAACTCCAGGCGCTTGTTGGTGGGATTCTGGACACAACGGATTCAGGCTGTGGGCCACAGCTTGGAGAGGATGACACGTTACTTCAAATCGCTGGGGAATAGCCCAGCTGACTTCTCAGGATGTCCATAAGCATGCAGCAACAGCTCGTATTCGCCGGCGGTGCGACGTTGATCGGCACCGCGTGGGGCGGAGATCCCGGCCCATGAAGAAGCGTTACACTCTTATTACCGCGCCTCATCAACCCTTCGTAATACGCTTGCAACCCCGTCCCTCTAAAAATAAAACCCACATTGCTTGACTCGCCTTCAATCCAGTAGCTAGCCAAGCCCATCATCATGTCTGACGGTAAGGAGGCGGAATGCCACACGGGCGGGGATCGGCGCCCTGCAAGGGCCAACAATGCCTGAGCCCCCGAGGACTCCGGAAAGATGTGACTAATTACCCCTGGATAATCATAATAATGGATAAGCATTTCGTGTGTCAGGGACATGCTTTGGTTTTGGGTTCGTTTGCAACAATTATCAACTTTTGCATCCTCCTTTTTATTCTCCTTGCTATCCATGCTTTGTTTTGTGAGTGCTCCCCTCTCGCTTGTTTCTATCTGCTCTTTTCTTTCTTATGTACTCATTTCTCTCGAACCCAGTTCGACAAAAGATTATCACATGGACAAGTGTCAAGATGATTATTGGTACAAAACCACAGCGTCACTGTAACTTGGTTTGAGTCCGTTCATCACCTATAAATGTGCCAACACCAAACGCTTAACACCCCGAATGCTGCCCCCGCCTTATGGCTATTGGTGCTGTTGGCGGAGGCGCGGACTGTTACAAGACAGTGACAATCACAGGTCAACAATACTTTAGTTGCTTCCCCTGCCTTTGCCTTCCAATGTCGTAGCCCAAACAGAAGTTCTTAAAGCCAAAACTTCAAGGTTACCCTCGGGATCCTGAACCCGCCTTCTGTTACCTCTGCACTTCACTTCCCAAGGAAAAGGAGTGATTATTATACATTTTATGAAGTGGTAATACCAACAGAGTTCGATGCAACCAGAAGGTCACTTACAAGACCTTTATGCTTAGGATTGATTACCCCGCTCCACACTTGCCTCCGCTCCAGACCTCATTTGGATTTTGTCCCAACTCCCCACCCAACACCTCTGAGAAGAGGGGGTTGGCACCTCAAGTAACCTAGCAAGCAACTGAACATCAGCCACGTCGTACGCAGTCAACTCCTCACCACTGATCCTTTTTATACCCCACGGTTCTGGCGGGAAAGTCACGCCCATGGCTGCAACAGTGGCACCCGGCACGACCGGAGAACTTGGTTGGCGTGACCGCGTGGCGCTGCTTGGCATGTTCCCACTGTTTGGTAATAGTTGCAAAATCCCCTCCTTTCCCGGCGACTCAGGAAACTCACAAAGAGCCGCTTATTTCAGTCGCTCGATGGCTTCTTACTTTCGTCAGTCACAAGAACCCGGCCCTCCACTGGCGCCAGAGACTTGCCTTGGCGTTTCTGCAAGCTCAGCGGGCGAGCTTTCCAACTTCCCACCTCCGCTGGCTGCTTCGACGGGTCTCGACCCGCGAGGCGATTCTCCAGTACTCCAGCAAGAACAGCATTTCTCATGAGACGATTATCATTGATGACGCGACAGCGGCCTCTAGCGTTGGCGACTTCGACGTACCTCCACCGACCCTCCACGTTCTCGATGCACCCGCCGCGATGCAGGACGATGCTGGGCCAACCCTCCTGTACTTTCACGGCGGCGGCTTCGTCAACCCCCTGCGAGGCGCGGCTCACATGCCCTTCATAATGCGGTGCGCCACGGCTTGCCGCGCAACGCAAGTCGTCATTCTCGAGTACGCGCTGGCTCCAGAGCACCCCTACCCGGCACAGCTGGTCCAGTGCGTCATGGCACTGCGCTACCTGCTCGAGGAGACGAATGTTAGACCAGGTAATCTGGTACTGGCAGGAGACAGCGCCGGCGGGCAGCTTGTCGGGGCGGTGCTGGCACACATTGCGAAGCCGTCCCCGTATGCCGCCTCGGTTCGGATTGAGGGCAAATTCCGGGCCGCCCTGCTGGTGAGCCCATTTGTCCGGTTGCCGACGAATACGGAAGCCGGCAGTTATGAGAGCAACGACGGGCGAGACTATCTCAACCAGCCGCAAGTGGACGGGTTCAAAGTGGCATGGAAGGGCGACGAGAACGAGATCTGGGCCAACCTCTGCGGAGTTGAGGCGTCGGACGAGGTATGGAGCAAGGTGTTTCCTCGAGACTCCCACGGGCTGGTGGAGAAGGTTCTCGTCACTGTTGGCACTGCCGAGATATTCCTGGACTGTTGCCGTGAGTTTTCCAGGGAGCACGTGCGGGCCGAGACCGTGGTGGCCAACCGTGGCACGGATTGGGCGGTGCTTGATGGGAAAGACAGACTCCTGGCTGAATGCGACGGGGAGGTGCACGTCCAAGTTGCTCTGGATTCGGTAGTTGGCTATCGAGACGGGGTGATGGAGCGCGCTATCATGGCGTGGTTGTCCCGGGTCTGATAGCCAACCCCGCACACAATGTTTAAGCAGGAATTTGCCATCATAGGGTCTGGCAACGGTCTTTATCGATTCTTCTGAGCTCGGCGCAGACCTTTCTAAGTGCCTCCCCATCTGTTCTCATCTGGGACGCCATCTTCCAAGAAGTTCATCATCTGCTGGTTGTTATAGAACCACTCTTCGAGTTGGGTTCCGTTGCCCATCCATATCATCGGGTTGACGCCCCTCTGATAATACGCCTGATCGCCCACATCGCCGGTGCCGCCTGGCAAGTACCCCGTCTCTTCTTGCCCGAGCCCGGGTTGGGGTGGAAACCCCAGAGTGGCCAAACACGTATCGACTTCGGTGTTCGACGGCGGGTCGTCTCTGCCAGCAGCAGTTTGAGACTCGATGTACTGAGATGCAACGCTGTGGAGCACCTGGAAGAGTCGGCGGAGCCTGTCCACTGCATCCGCGACTTGGGTGTGTGGCTGGAGAGAGGAAACGAAGGCTTCTAGGCGAGCAAGATCCTCTCTGTCCCGCGTCTCAATCACATGGCAAAAGATGACGATAAAGGGGACGAACGGGGCAAAGAGGATCGTCCTGCTTTGTCAGTCGCGTCTGAGCTCGTCAAGGCGGGAACACTCACCAATTCATGTAGATCGAGAATAGCCCGACAGGGCTGTTGTCTACGATTGCCATGCAGTCTTGATGACGACCCAGCGTCTCCCTCGCGGCCTGGATGCACTCCGTCGTAAATGTGCTCGAAGACCCGGGGGGATTTGGAACCGCGCGGTGAATAAGCGTCCGAAGCGACAGACGGAGAACATGGTCCGAGAGCATAAAGAAATTGGTCATCTCCTCCCCGCTGGTTTCTCTCGACATCTGGTGCCAGGTTGCCTATAATTCCATGGTCAGAAAATGTCATGCGGATGGCGATGTGCTGCCTAGTAGGTGGCCTTACCGACGTCTCGTGCGTGAGAGAATCAAGCTCCCCGAGCCGGTGCTCCAATAATTGGACGCGAGATCGCCTTGTGGACTCTGGAAGCGCAATGGCCTCGGGGCAATAGAGCAACTCGTAAATCTGGCCCTGAATTCGGGACCCAATTACCCACAGGCCAAAGAAGGCGGCGGTTGAAGACGTTTCCGGGCCGCTGGTACGTGGATCAGGCAGCGTGACGTCGTACTCCTGGATGGTGGATGACCGTCCCAGACGGAGTGACAAGCTCTTGTCGAGAACGTAGGCAACCCAAAAGAGGAACTGCTTGCGTTCCGTCTCTTTTGGGGGCTCGTCAATGAAGGTCCCAACTCGGTGATAGCCCAAAGACTGGCACAACTCAGATGCTTTCGACGACAGGGTCCAAGCCAAGGAAGGTTTGGCAAGCTCGACGGCGTAGATGGACTGCCTACCTGGTCAACTCAAGGAAGGCGAGTTAAATTGAAAAGGACGTCCGCTCACCCCTAATGATAGGGCCACAATCACATCGTCGCTCGCCGGGAGGTGGAGAGGAAGAGTGGAGAGGGCCGTCTCGATATTCACCCCGCAGACGCGAGAGTACCCAATGTATTCCTCCCTCTTCTCCGGAAGCAGGTTGCCAAAAGCCCAGAAGAGGTAGTGCAAGCCGACGTTGACTGTAATGAAATTGACTGCTTGGTACTCGTCGGCCATGTACACCGCAAGGCAGATTTCCGGGAAGTGTTCTAGGTTATACACGTCAAAGACCCAAGCGAGGGCAACCTGTTTGTGAGCTAGCACAGACCGGCGTCAGTCATCAACAAACACCGCTCAAACTGGAAGGGGGCAGCAAGGCGTCACACATTTCGCCAACTTGAGAACATGCAACGTCCTGTCGATGGGGGGCAATTCACACCCTTCAACGGCGACAAGTCGGACAGGTTTGGCGTGCGGGTATCTCATCTCGTCGGCGGCGGGCTGCCTCTTCATCGCATCGACCATGTGTCGGAGCGCGTCTACACCCTCACGCATCTCGGGGCGGGAGTCCCTGCTCACAACTTTCTGGAGGAGGTCGTTGGCAAAGACAGAGTGCGCCGTTAGAGAGGACTCGCCCTCCACCACGGTCCCTGTCGCCTCCGCGTGGGTGCCGTGGCTGCCATGGCCAGGGCTCGAAGAAGCAACGGTGCTGGAGGTTGCTGGCCCGGTCGCTGGCCCGGTCGGTGTCCCAGTCGGGGGCGCGGTGAGCGGTGCGGGCGGTCGTGGAAGCTGCGTCTTGAGTTCTTCGAGTAGCCGAACAACACCATCGAGTCGACGATCAATAAGATCGATCTTCTTTTCACTGGACCAACATGGGTGAGATCGAAGGAGAACCAAGTCGGTCTGATAAGGGCAAACAGACTTACTACTGATGCGTCAAGAGAATCCGTGATCGTTTTTCTCGAGGCTTGGCGCCAGCATGGGTGCATTCGATCTTGGCCTGTACGCAATGAGCACAAGGAGAGTCCCGGTCGCAGCGGATCTGCTCCCGACCCCGATTAGCCTCGACCGATCGGGATTCGCATATCGCGTGAGCGTGGGGGACGCACCTTGCGCGCCCGGCAGGCATCACACTGTAGACCCAAGCGTTAGCAACAGTCGTCTTGGCAACTCGACGAGTCTTTGCATCGGAGCCGGTGGTGGTGGACTTGCAGCCTTTGGGACAGGGGTTGGCGTGTGTGAGGGAGCTGTGGACACGGCACGTGGCGAGGCGGCTTCGACTGCCGCGTCCTCCATCGATGACCGCGACTTGCGGTTGATGTTGCTGACGAATAACGCTTTCTTCCGAGTCGCGGAGCTAGCCGCCGCGAGTTTCTGCGGCCAGATTTGCTTCGAAAAGCTGTGAGGTGTGTTGGGACTTCTTGGGGAGGCTCAGGGGCGACGTCTGAGGAACGGATCGCGCGGGTCACGGGCGGAACGCGCGGGTTCCGACGCCGGGAGACAATGCGGAGCGCTCGGGCCACATCGTGGATCCCGTGAGCCGCCATGGATCGCACGCTTTCTCCAATACTCCGTCTTCTGGCGAGAGCAACGAGGAATCCTTGAAGATGGAACCTACCGAAGTATCAGCATTGGTTATTGCTCTGAGTTCCTTTTTGGGATGACTCATCTCGCTCACGCCTTCGCATATGCCGCGAGCCAAGCAGGCAACATTCAGGGAGCCAAGGGTCCGCGCGGGTCCATGACAACCGTTCAGCCTCCCGGACGCGTCCTCGGCCATCTCGGCCCTGCGCCGAGAGCTCGCACGCGGGTCAACACGGCCTCCGCCCGGCGTGCAACCGCATGGCCAAGAATGGTCGTCCCCCTTGTCGCCAAGGCAAGCCGAACGTCAATAAGAACGCATGTGCATCCACCCAAACAAATCTCCACCGGTCAAGATCCGTGAACAGCCTCCTGCCAGCGTCATCGAGGCAAACCAACGCCTGACCGCACAGCACCGTCCCAACCCGGCCATGACGGGCAGCACCACAGGAGAAAAGGCCCCCGATGGCGTGGACAAAACGCCCACCACGGCCGAGCCAGGTGGCGACAAGAAGGCAGAGGACGATGCCTGGGGCGCATATTGGGTAGGGACCGCGATCAAGCTCACCACGCAGCGACCTCGCTGAATTTGTGTGCAGCGAATCTTTCGGTACGCCGGCACCTTCGAGCTTACCCTTCAAGGCATTGCTCTCTTTGCCGCCATCGCGTCCGGGGCCGGCATCGCCCTTCAGAACCTGATCTTCGGTTCATTTGTCACCACCATCACGGACTACGTGTCAGGTGTGTCCTCGAACGAAGCCTTTCTCGACGACGCTGCAGAACTGGCGTAGGTGTACCTCGGGCACGGTGCTGGACTCCTGAGAAGCCATTCGCTGACGTGGTTACTTCCTAGTCTCTATTTTGTCTACCTTGGTGTCGGCAGATTCGTCCTGTCGTACGTCTACAACGCCCTGTTGACCTACGCCGGCTACCGGATCGTGCGCAACATTCGGCACGCCTACCTCAAGTCCGCCCTCAGCCAGGAGGTCGCCTACTTCGACTTCGGAACCGGAGGCTCCATCGCGATAACGGCGAGCACCTGCAGCAGATGGTT
>OUNM010011788.1_pt1 | contig 35485 bp, 32 predicted proteins | sample 1769961 | NCBI WGS metagenome assembly OUNM01 (sample SAMEA3914820, study PRJEB12502) | metagenome | biome: forest; material: soil | place: USA | collected 2012-03-12 | depth 0.3 m | reverse complement strand
CGACGCCGTCGACCTGGCGCTGCGCTACCGCGACGAAGGCGCCGACGAGCTGGTGCTCTATGACATCACCGCCTCGTCCGAAGGCCGGACGGTCGACTATAACTGGGTGCGCGATATCGCCCGCGCGCTCGACATCCCCTTCTGTGTCGCCGGCGGCTTGCGGACGGCCGAACAGGCGGTGCGCTGCCTCGATTCCGGCGCCGACAAGGTATCGATCAATTCACCGGCGCTGGAGCGCCCCGACCTGATCGACGAACTGGCCGAGATGGCGGGTTCTCAGTGCGTTGTGGTCGGCATCGATTCCCGCGAGATGGCGCTGCCCATCCCGAAAAGTGTTGAGCGGTTTTCGGATAAAGATGGGCAGCCAAGCGAAATCGACTACTACGTCCACCAGTATTCCGGCGATCCCGACAAGATCCGTCAGGCCGGCCGCCGCACGCTCGACTGGGTGGTCGAAGCGCAACAACGCGGCGCCGGTGAGATCGTGCTCAACTGCATGAACCAGGACGGCGTCCGCAAGGGCTATGACCTCAAGCAGTTGAAGCTGGTGCGTGACCTGTTACATATCCCGCTCGTCGCTTCGGGCGGGGCAGGCGCCCCCGAACACTTCCGCGACGCCTTCGTCGAAGCCGACGTGTCCGGCGCGCTGGCCGCCAGTGTATTTCACAAGAAGATCATCGCCATTCCCGACCTGAAAGCTCAGCTCAAGGCCGACGGAATTTCGATCAGATTATAGCAAGATACACACAAGGCACATACACATGCCAGAAGCCCACCACATCCCGAACCCGTTGACGCAAGACGACGTGGCCCGCATCGACTTCAACAAGGACGGCGGCCTGGTGCCGGCGGTCGTGCAGCACGCCGATACGCTGCAGGTGCTGATGCTCGGCTATATGAACGCCGAGGCTCTGACGAAGACGCTCGACAGCGGGCTCGTAACCTTCTGGTCGCGTTCGAAGGGCCGCTTGTGGACAAAGGGCGAGACGTCTGGCGACACGCTGACGCTCGACCGCGTGCTGACCGACTGCGACGAGGACGCGCTTCTGGTATATGCCCGGCCGGCCGGTCCGACCTGCCATACCAAGACGACCTCCTGCTTCGGTCACGAAGACGCGCCCGGCATCGGCTTCCTCGGGGAACTCGCCAACGTCGTCGCCGATCGCGCCCGGGCAGATCCGGCCGATTCCTACACGGCGCGCCTGATGCACAAGGGCATCGCCAAGATCGCACAGAAGGTCGGTGAAGAGGGCCTGGAAACGGCATTGGCCGGCCGCGCCGGCGATCTCGACGAACTGCATAACGAAGCCGCCGACCTGCTCTATCACCTGAGCGTGCTGTTGATGGCGCGCGAAACTTCGCTCGACGCCGTGCTCGACATCCTGCGCGAACGCCACAAGGGTTAACTTACGAAGGGTTAACTTTACGGAAACGCGTTATCGATGTACCGTCCTCGCACAACTATCGAGGGAGGTTCACATGCGTATTCTGTCCCCCAATGGCCGGCTGAACCGGTTGCAGTATTTCCTGCAGTCCTTCGGTGCGGCCTTTATCGCCCACGCCATCGTCGCGGTTTTCTTTGTCCTCGCCTTCATGGACAAGCATACGGTCGTGTCGCGGGTGGTAACGGCAACGGGTCAATCGATTTCGATGCGCTCCGATGCTCTTGAGTCTGTCGGCGTCGCGATCCTGCTGATGATATTGGGACTGGTGTGCGCCTGGGTGTTGCTGGTCAGCCAGATCAAGCGGCTACACGACCTGAACCAAAGCGGCTGGATGGTTCTTATCAACCTGATCCCCGGAGCGGGCTTCGTCATGTGGCTGATCCTGGTGCTGGCCAAGGGCGAAGAGCGCTCGAACACCTACGGATTTGCGGCAGCCTAATCCTCGAGCAGGTTCCGCCCCAGTTGCTTGCGGATGGCGGCGCGTTGCGCGTCGGACAATTCTCCCTGCAGGCCGCGCACCTGCGGCGGCAGATGCTCGCCGCGGGCATCCCCGAAAACGAAATGATCGAACATCGCCTTCCAGCCGGCATTGTAGTGCGGTGGCAGGTCGCGAAGGCTGAGCATGGCATGGAACAAGGCCTGGATCGGCTGGCCGAGCCCCGCGCGGCTGTCGTCCCACCAGAAATTGATCTGGGCGTTGAATTCCCCGTCCGAGACCACGTGGTGCCACCACATGTAGGGAATGTAGAGGACGTCGCCCGGTTCCAGATCGGCGACCGTGGCGTGCTTCAAGGCCTCTTCGAATCTCGGGTGCGTTTCGAAATCGGGGGCTTCCAGATCCGCCATGGCGGTCGGCACGCCCGACACCGTGGTCTCGAACGGCCCCATATAGAGGTTACCGACCTGGTCCGGCGGAAACAGCACGAAACGCTTCTTGCCCGTCACCATGCAGGCGAGGTTGTCGTACAGGTCGAAGTGGATCTGGGTTTTGGAACGGTTGCCGATCCAGATTCGCGGCTCCGCCTCGATCCCCGGCAATGCGTTTTCAGCCTTGACCGTCGGCAGATGGTCGATAAGCCGCGCCGACTGGATGTAGATAGGTTCGGTGCCCGCGCGGCCGAGACGGTCGAGCACAACGGGCAAGGGGATGGCGGCGCGGGCAAAATTGAACCCCGTCAGGTCGCCGTCGTAGAAATATTTGCCGTCGCCGTCGGGGGCCTGGCGGAAGGTCTCGACCGGGCGTCCGCTGTCGCGCGCCTTCAGGTAGGCGATCAGGGTCTCCGTGCCTTCACGCGCCGCCGCGACGATCGGCCAATCGGCGACGGCGCCCTTGAAAATCAGAGGCTTGTCGCGACCGGCCACCGCACTTTTCAGATGTGCGGCGGTCACGCCGCTGAGACTGTCTGTCGGGGACAAGTCGCGCATGATACCTCTGTGAACCCCTCTGAGAATAGGTCCCTGCGTGTCCAAATTGCCGCAAGGTCACGGCAACCTACACGCGGGGCGATATGGATTGTTGCGGCGGAAAGCAACCGGGCGCATAGCTTAACCATCCTGGATCGATTCCGCCCTGTCTATCCTTTTTGACATGTCCACCCTTTTTGACATGATCAGCGCCATCGTCGCGCTTCTGATGTCGGCCGCCCTGCTGCATTTCGGCGGGTCCGCGGGGCCGCGTCAGGATCAGCCCCCCACGGAAGTCAGCCGGCCGCATTCCGACGACAGCTCGGCTTCGACGCCGAATCAGCGCGAATCGATGGCGGCGCGCGATCGTCGCGACGCGTCCGGCGGCGATCAGCACCCCGGTCACCACCTGTAGACGGCTTTGTTCCGTGCAAGGACAGGCAATGCCGCGTCCCGCCCCCGCCACAACAGGGGTTTTTGACAAAATCCTTTGCCTAAATGATAAGTTGGCGTTAGCTTTCGCCTGATGGGAGAACCCGTTGCGGCGGGCCAAACCGAATCCTTCTGGACGCGCTCCCTCGGGCCGTATGACCCGCTGTTAAAGGGGCTGCAGGACACCTATATGAGAACACGACGCCCCCCTTTGAACCTGTCCGAGACGAAGTCGCGAATCCGGTCCAGAGCTGCGGTGGATGTGCCTGAAGCCCAGTCGGAAACCCCGGAGGGTGACGATGCGCCCGAAGCCGCCGACGATCTGCTGGAAGCACCGCTTACGCAGACGGTGGCCGAAGACGCGCCAGCGCCTGAGCCGGAGCCCGTCGCAGTAATGCCCGAAGCCGAACGCCCTGAAGACGAATTCTTCATTCCCGACGCGCCCGCCGCGGCTGCGCCCGCCGACCTGCCGCCGCCCGCGCCCGACGGCACCCCGCCGGCGCGTTGGGAAAAGACGGCCAAAACCCCCGACAAGACAGGCTCGCGCGACATTGCGCGCCGGGTCGAGCCCGAGGGCGTGCTGAAGGCGACCGGCGCGTCACCCTTCGTCTTCTGGGGCACGGTGACCTTCATCAGCCTCCTGTGGGCCAGCGGCATGACCGCCTTCGTCTTCGCGGCGCAGAACAATCTCAACGCCTTCGCCTCGGCGCCCGTACGCCTGATCGTGCTGGGCTTTTTGGCCCTGTTCCCGACGGCGCTGATTTTCGCATCCGCCTTTGCCCTGCGCAGCGCCGCCGCCCTGTCGCGGCAATCGGCGCGCGCCGCGGCCCTGGCCGACTCGATGCTGGCGCCGGCGGCTTCGGCCGCCATGCAGACCCACGAACTGGTCGATTCGCTGCGCGCCCAGGTCGACCACGCCGTCCGCGCCGTGCGTCTGGCGCACAACGACGTCGCCGAGCTGTCGGCGCGCCTGAAGGCCGAGACCGAACGCCTGCAGGACGCCGCCCAGATCGCGCGCGCCACCACCAACAGCGTCACGCGTTCGATCGAGCATGAACGCGTCGCGGTCCAGCAGATGAGCGCCCAGTTGAGCGACCAGTCGAACGGCATCATCGAGGCCGTCGACCGCCAGGCGCGCATGATCGCTGATGCGTCGGACCTGGCCCAGACGCAATTGCGCGAAGCCGAAGCGACCCTGGCCGTGCGCTCGTCCGACATGATGACGGCGGCGACCGACGTGTCGTCGACCGCCCGCCGCGTCAGCGAGGATCTCGACCGCCAGACCCAGCGCCTGGAGGCCGCCGGCTCCGGCGTCGCCGACCAGATTCGCGTCGTCGAGGAAGGCCTGTCGCAGCAGCGCGCCGGCCTGGTCTCGGCCGCCCTGTCACTGCGCGCCGACCAGGAGGACTTCGCCGTCCATATCGAAAACCAGCGCGCCCAGTTGACCGAGGCCCTGGCCATCACGCGCGTCGCCACGGTCGACCTCGGCGAAACCTCGGCGCGCGGCGTCGACGTGCTGCGCGACATCGTCCTGTTGGCTCAGGAAAACTTCCGCGGCGTGATGAACGCCGCCGAAAACGAGCGCACGGCGTTCGAAACGCGCATCCACGCGACGCTGTCGAACATCTCCGTCATGGCGGCCGACGCCCGCGACGACCTGGTCGCCGAGACGCGCCGCTCGCTGGAGCAGTTGATCACCGCCGCCGCCGAAACCAAGAGGGCCGCCGATACGGCCGCCCAGGTGGCGCAGCAGCGCGTCGACCGCTTGAACGAAACCATCTTCGAAGCCAGCAAGAAGGCCGACGAAGTCTTCGACGCGCGCTTCAACGCCGCGCGCCGCCTGATCGAGGATTCGGCCGGCATGATCATCGAGGCCGGCGACCAGACCGCCGAGAAACTCGACGCCAGCTTCGCGCACACGCGCCAAACCATTGCCGAGGTCAACGAGGCGCTCAACGAATTGACGGCCAGCGCCGATCAGTTGCCGTTGATGGCGCAGGACCGCCTGCACGATATCCGCAAGTCGGTCGAGGACGGCCTTTCCGCCATGACGGCCGCCGCGCGCAAGGCGGCGCTGGAGACCGAGGCCGTCGACCAGGCCTTCCAGGAGCGCGTCCGCCGCAACTACGACATGCTGACCGAGGCCGTGCGCCTGATGGGCGTGATCTCGGGCGGCGACGGCGCCAACCGTCCCGCTGTCACAGCGCCGCCGCCGATGCCGCGTCCGGTGCCGCCCACCCCGCAGGCCGCGCCTCCGGCCCCGCCGACGCCCCAAACCGAACGGGCACGTCTGCGCCTGTCTCCGATCAGTGCCGAAAGCCGGCCGGCGCCCGCGCCCGCTCAGCGCCCGGTTCCGCAAGGCAGCCGTGCCGGCGAATCGGCCGGCTGGTCGTGGCGCGATCTGCTGAACGGCATGGACAGCAACGGCCAGCCGACCCAATCGGCGGGGACACAGCCGGCTGCGCAACCCGCCGCGCCGCTGCCGCCTTCGGACGCCGATTTCGACAACCTCGACGACCTGATGGTCGGCGAGGTCAGCGCCATGGGCGTCGACGCCCAGGCGCTGCTCAGCCGGTCGCGCATCGACGAGGCCATCCTGGCCATCATGTCGGAAGACAACGAAGGCGCGCGTAACCTGGTCCGTCGTGTGGCGCCCGCCGCCATTCGCCGTCTCAGCCGCCGCCTGGTGTCCGATCCGGTGCTGCGCCAGCAGGCCAACGACTTCACCACGGCCTACGACCAGCAGATCAATATCGCGCTGATGTCGAAGGACGCGGCGCGCGGCCTTCAGGAAGTTCTGGGTAATGATCGCGGCCGGGCCTTCCTGCTGGTCGACGCCGCGATCGCCGATCTGATCTGATGCGGTTTATTGTCCGCGACGAGACCTTCCCGATCGCCGGGCGCTTCACCATTGCGCGCGGCTCGAAGACCGAGGCGCGCGTCGTCTATGTCGAATTGGAGGACGGCGCCCACATCGGCCGTGGTGAAAGCGTCCCTTATGCGCGCTACGGCGAAAGCCTCGACAGCGCCATGGCCGAACTCGAAGCCGTACGCGCCAGGATCGAAGCCGGTGTTACGCGCGAGGCGTTGCAAAGCCTGATCAAGGCCGGCGCGGCACGCAACGCCGTCGACTGCGCCCTGTGGGATCTGGAGGCGAAGCAAACCGGCGTTCCCGCCTGGAAAGCCGCCGGGCTGAAACGCCTCGATCCACTGAAGACCGCCTATACGCTCAGCCTCGATACGCCCGAAGCCATGGGCGCACAGGCCGCCGCCAATGCGCGGCGCCCCTTGCTCAAGCTCAAGATCGGCGGCGCCCACGATATCGACCGCGTCGAGGCCGTGCGCGACAATGCGCCCAAGGCGCGGCTGATTGTCGACGGCAATGAGGGCTTGAGCTTCGACGACCTCGTCCGCATCGCCCCCGATCTGAAACGCCTCGGCGTCAAGCTGATCGAACAACCGATGAAGGTCGGCGAGGACGAACAGCTGAAGGGCTATGACAGCCCGGTGCCGCTGTGCGCCGACGAAAGCCTGCATACACGCGAAGAGCTCGCGCGCTGTGCCGGTCTTTATTCTTACGTCAACATCAAGCTCGACAAGACCGGAGGGCTCACCGAGGCGCTGGCGCTCAAACAGGCCGCGAAGGACCAGGGCCTCGGCATCATGGTCGGCTGCATGGTGGCGACGTCTCTCAGCATGGCGCCGGCGATGCTGGTGGCGCAGGGCGCGGACTTCGTCGATCTCGACGGTCCGCTGCTGCTGGCGCGCGACCGCGAACACGGGCTCGATATCACAGGCTCCATGCTGGCTCCGCCTGAACCGGCATTGTGGGGCTGACCCGCCTGTCGGTGACGTCGTCATTGGCCGAGCGCGACCGCGCTCACCGGCGCCATGCGGCGCCTGAGCTCGAATATGGGTTGTCGCGGATACGATTTGCGTCGTAAGCTTCGGGAAACATCGGTTCCGGTTTGCGGGGCTTAACCGGGCCAGCCTGCTTTCAGAAGATCATGATCGATTCCGCCAATTCCTCCTACTCCGCCCGCTCGCGCACCCCTGCCCCACGCGGCCTCTATCCCGACATCGAGCCCTATGACAGCGGCCACCTGACGGTCGGCGGCAAGCACCGCATCTATTACGAGCAGTGCGGCAATCCGGCGGGCGTGCCCGTCGTCGTCCTGCACGGCGGCCCCGGCGGCGGCGTGTCGCCCAATCTGCGCTGCTACTTCAATCCGGACGGCTACCGCATCATCCTGTTCGACCAGCGCGGCTGCGGCAAGTCGACGCCGCACGCCTCGGAAAACATCTCGCTGGAAGATAATACGACCTGGCACCTGGTGTCGGACATCGAGGCCCTGCGTGAAAAGCTGGGCGTCAAGCAATGGGTGGTGTTCGGCGGCTCGTGGGGCTCGACCCTGTCGCTCGCCTATGCGCTGACCCATGCCGACCGCGTGCTGGGCCTGATCCTGCGCGGCATCTTCCTGGTCAGGCAATCCGAGCTCGACTGGTTCTACCAGGAGGGCGCCAGCCACATCTATCCGGACATCTGGGAAAAGTTCATCGCGCCCATTCCGGAAGAGGAACGCGGCGACCTGTTGAATGCCTATATCAGGCGGCTGAACGGCCCCGACAAGGCGGCGCAACGCGCCTGTGCCCTGGCCTGGAGCGGCTGGGAAGGCGATACCCTGTCGATCGAAGGGCCGTCGGAAGCCGGCACAAAGTTCTCCGATCCGGAGTTCGCCCTCGCCTTCGCGCGCATCGAGTCGTGGTATTTCAAGCATCGCGGCTTCTTCGACAGCGACACCTGGGTGTTCGACAATATCGCCAAGCTTCGCGACATTCCGGCGTGGATCGTGCAGGGCCGCTACGACGTGGTGACGCCGATGCGCACGGCCTGGGACCTGCACAGGGCATGGCCCGAGGCGCGCTTCAACCTGGTGAAAAAGGCCGGCCACTCGTCGAGCGACCTCGGCATCCTCGAAGGCCTGGTCGCCGCCGCCGACGAAGCGCTGACCCTGTTGGCAAAATAAGCCGCAAACTCCGAACCGTAAAAGTCGGAGATTTGAGTCGAGCAGCAGGAGCCGAGCGCCGCCCGTATCCTTAATACAGGCAAGCGATGGCGACGAACTGATCGGCCAAAGACCCGGCTTTTACTCAAACAGGCGCGAGAAGAAGGAATCCTTCTTGGGCAGTTCCTGATAGCGGTGCACGCGCACGCCCAGCACCAGCCCGAAGCCCGTCATCACCATCAGCATGGCCGAGCCGCCATACGATACCAGCGGCATCGGCACGCCGACGACCGGGAACAGGCCCATCACCATGGCACCGTTGATCAGCACATAGAGCGCGAAGGTCGCCGTCGCGCCTGCCGCCGCCAGCTTGCCGAAGTGCGAGTGCGACACAGCCGCCATGCGCAGGGCCATCAGGATGATCGCGCCGTAAAGGAAGAAGACCGCGAACCCGCCGATAAAGCCCAGTTCCTCGCAGACCGCCGCCATGATGAAGTCGGTATGCTTTTCGGGCAGGAAGTTGAGCTGCGACTGCGAGCCGAGGCCCAGTCCCTTGCCCAGCAGTCCGCCCGAACCGATACCGATCTTGGATTGCAGGATGTGGTAGCCGTCGCCCGACGGGTCGCCTTCCGGATTGAGGAAGGTCAGGATGCGCTTGCGCTGGTAGTCGTGCATGGCGAACTTGAAGGCGAACCAGCCGGCCGGCACGATCGAGGCCGCACCGATGGCGATGATGCGCCAGTTCAGACCCGCCAGGACCATGACGGTCAGGCCGGTCAGCGCAATCAGCACGGCGGTGCCGAGGTCGGGCTGCTTCAGCACCAGGGCGACGGGCGCGCCGATCATGGCGATGGGCACCAGTAACCACAGGCTGAAATTGGCGTCCTTGGCGTCGCGGTCGTGGTAGAAGCGCGCCAGCGCCAGCACGATGGCCAGCTTCATGAATTCCGAAGGCTGGATCTGGATCGGGCCGATATCAAGCCAGCGCCGCGCCCCGTGACTGATCGAGCCGTGCACCGCCACCAGCAGCAGCAGCAGCAATGACATGCCGTAGGCAGGGTAGGCCAGCCACAGCCAGCCGCGCAGGTCGAGCAGCGACAGGGCCAGCATCAGGACCAGGCAGGCGGCGAAGGTGATCAGCTGCTTGTAGGCCCACGGCTGCCAATTCATGCCGCCGACGCTGTACAAGATCAGGATGCCGATACCGGTGAGCGCGACCAGGACGCCCACGAACACCCAGTTGATCTGGGTGAGCTTGCTGTCGTAGCGCTCGCGTTGTCCGGGACGGGTAAGGGCGGATTCGGCCATAGGTGCCTCAGGTCGTTGGGCCGGGGGCCGGCGCGGCGTCGTCGGCCGCGGCGGCATCCGGATCGGTGGACGCGGCGTCGTCCATGGGAGGCGGCGCGTCGAGGATATTGACGCCGACAATGCGCTTCTGGATGTCAGGATCCTTGAGCAGCGCCGTGCGCATGATTTCGCGCGCCTTGGGCGCCGCGGCGGCGGCGCCGAAGCCGCCGTGCTGGACGATGACGGCCATGGCGTATTTCGGGTCGTCGGCCGGCGCGAAGGCGACGAACCAGGCGTGGTCGCGGCGGTTCCATTGACCGACGGCGCCGTGCGCCGTACGGCCGCCGCCGGCGCCGACGGACTGTGCGGTGCCGGTCTTGCCGGCCATCTTGACGGGCCCCAGGCCGAGGTCGGCGGCGCCCCTCGCCGTTCCGCTGTTGACCACGTCGGCCATGGCCTGGTGAACGAAGGCGATATGGTCCTTATTGAACGGCAGGTCGTCGAGCACGACCTTCGACACCTGGTCGACGCCGTCGATCGACTTGACCAGGATCGGGTTGATGGCCTTCTTGCCGTTGGCCAGCCGCGACACCATCACGCAGTTCTGCAACGCGTTGACGTTGGTATAGCCCTGGCCGATGCCGAAGGACGGGGTTTCGCCCGGCCACCAGCGCATATTGGCCGGGTTGCGCTTCTCGAAATACTTCCGCTTCCAGTCGAGCGTCGGCACCAGGCCGGCCTTCTGCCCGTCGATGCCGATGTCGAAGATCTGGCCCAGGCCGAACTTGGTTGCCACCTTGGCCACCGGATCGGGCCCGCCCATCGACAGGGCGCACTGGTAGAAATAGACGTCGCACGACGTGACGATCGCCTGGTGCAGGTTCAGGGTCCCGTGGTGCTGGTCGCACTTGAAGACGTGGTTGCCGAACGGGAAGGCGCCGTTGCAGGTATGCGTGGTGTTCGGATCGTAGCCGCTTTCCAATGCCGCCAGGGCGACCATGGTCTTGAAGGTCGAGCCCGGCGGGAAGGTCGCGGTCAGCGCCTTGTCGAACAGGGGATTGCGTTCGTAGTCGTGCAGCAGCTTGTAGGTATCGCCCGGTATGCCGGAGACAAACAGGTTGGGGTCGAAGCCGGGGCTGGACGTCATGCACAGGACTTCGCCCGTGTGGATGTTCATCATCACCGCGGCGCCGGATTCGGTGCCGAAAACGTCGATGGCGCGCTGCTGGATGTCGGCGTCGAGCGTGAGGACGATTTCCTGGCCCGGCTTGGGCGCGATCGAGCCGGCCGGGTCTTCGCGCACCACCTGGCCACGCGAATCGACCTCGACCTTGCGTCCGCCCTTGGTGCCGCGCAGGTCCTTGTCGTAGGCCTTCTCGATCCCCTGCTTGCCGATGCGGAACGACGGATGGTGCAGGAGGTCCGAGTCGGCGTCCGGCGCGTCGAGCTCGCGCGTCATGTCCTTGTCGGAGATTTTGGAGACGTAACCCACGACATGGCTGAAGGCCCCGCCGTAATAGTAGGCGCGCACCCAGTCCATGTCGGCCACGACGCCCGGAATGTCGTTGGCGTAGAGGCTGACGCGCGAGAAGTCGTCCCACGACAGGTCCTGGGCGACGATGGTCGGCACCGAGCGGCGGTTCTGGTTGATGTCGCGCAGGATGCGGCGCCGCGCCGTCAGGGTCTGCGGCAGGATGTAGGACAGCTGGTCCAGGGTCTCGTCGATATTCTTGACTTCGTTCGCCTCGATCATGACGCGGAAGGACGGCCGGTTGCCGGCGATCAGCTTGCCGTTGCGATCGAGGATATTGCCGCGCGGCGGGGCGATGAGGCGGAAGTTGAACTGGTTGGCGGCGGACAGCTTCTGGTACTTGCTGCCCTGGACGATCTGCAGGCTGGCCAGGCGCCCGGTCAGGGCGAACAGGCCGAACGCGACCACGCCGCCCATGATGAAGGCACGGCGGTGGAACGCTCCCTGGCGTTCATTGACATCGGTAAAGACGATCGACGGTTCGGGCATCTCTCAACCCTACTGGAAGCGGGCGTCGGCGTTGACGAATTTTTCCAGCATGAACAAAACAATGGGAAACAAGGCCGCCGTGGCGACCATCTGCTCGAACACACCCCACAGCCGGACGACGTAGCCCGTGTCGAGCGCTATGAACAGCACGCCGATGGCGAAGAAGGCGAGTTGCGTGGCCAGCCACGCCCCCAGGACGACGCGCCAGTCCTGGCCGGCGACATAGGCGCGCGTCAGGATGAGCACGCCGTAGACCAGGACGAGGTTGAGCGTGTAGAAACCGCCCGGCGCCGACCAGTAGAAGTCGAGGAACAGACCGAGCGCTCCCAGCACGACGGGTGCGATATAGGACGGGCGGATAAGCGGCCAGGCGAAGGCCAGGACCAGCGGCCAGACAGGCTCGGGCAACTGGAAGCCGAAGGGCTGGAACGGCGTGCCGAGGATGACGGTGGCGACGATGGCCAGCAGCGCCGGCAGCAAGATCCAGTCCCACGGCCGGATGATGCGCGTGGCCATGCCGTTGCGCAGCGACTTGCCGCTTAAGCGGGCAAATTTCTTGGCATTGTCACGGCTGAAAAACCCCCGGTCGAGCGGCGATTTCATTGGGCGCCGCCTCCTGCGGAAGTCGAGGACGCGGGAACGAAGGGCCTCAGGTCACCGGCCGCCGGCGCGGCAGACGACGAGGACGCCGCCGGCTTGGGCTTCGCAGCCTTGGGCGTTGCGGGCTTGGGCGTTGCAGGCTTGGGCGCGGCGGACGAAGACGAAGCGACCGTGGAGGCCGGTCTGGCGGCGGAAGACGCCGTCGAGGCCGGTTTGGCGGCGGAAGACGCCGCCGGGGCCGAAGCGCTGCCCGACGATGCGCCCGCGGAAGCCGGCGCGGCCGAAGACGAGACCGTCACCTTGGGAATCGCTGGCGCCGGCAGTATCTGGTTGACGGGCGGCGAGCGCAGCAGAGTCTCGCCGTTGGGAAGCTGCGAGAAATCCTTGAACAGCAGGACCTTGACGAAGTCGATCGGCGCGCGGTCGGCGTAGAGCCGGACGCGCCAGCCGCCGTCGATGCCCTGGACAGCCTCGCCGACGGGCAGGCCGCGCGGGAAGATGCCGCCGTCGCCCGAGGTCAGGATCTGGTCGCCCTTGCGGACAGAATCTTTGCCGCGCACCCAGTCGAGCTTGGGCGCGGGGCCGCCGTCGCCATCCATCATGGCGCGCGCGTCAGTGCGCATGACCATGATCGGCACGTGACTGTTGACGTCGGTCACCATCAGGACGCGCGAGACGCCCGAGCTGACGCCGACGACGCGGCCGACCAGGCCCTGGTCGGTGATGACCGGGTTGCCGAACGCGATCTTCTTGTCCGATCCCGCGTCGATCAGGCGGTTGTTGTTGAAGGGGCCGCGCGCCACCGACACCGACCGCGCCGTCACGGTATCGACCGGCGGCTCGGTGCGCAGGTTCAACAGCGCCTCGTAGCGCGTGTTGATATCCTTCATTTCGACGTAGGCGTCCTTATATTGCGTAAGCTCCGCCACCTTCTTCTTCAGGATGCGGTTCTCGTGCACGGCAAACAGGTAGTCGTCGAGCCAGGAGGTTCCTGCGCCGACGGCGTGGACCGGCGCCGACAAGACGCCATTGGTCTTTTCGGCGGCGACGTCGAAGCCGCTGCGGTCGCCATAGGTCTTGCCCTCGACCTCTTCGCGGCGGTCGCCCAGCAGCATCAGCGCGGCGATGACGCCGATGACGCCGACGATACCGATCACCGCCCAGGTCACTGGCAGTTTCAGGTGCTCGAAATGCTTGTTGTCCCCGTAAGACACGCTAACTTCCTTTGCCCGCCCCGGGCCGGAGAACTCTCTGATTATATGTCAGTATCGTCTTCCCGTGTCGGCCTTGTGTCAGATACGCGACAAAACGGCCCACGGTTACATCGCTATCACGATAAGGTCGCGTCGAGGATGCCCTTCATCCAGCGCGGGTGCTCGAGGACGCGGCCGCAGCCGATGGCGACGCACGACAGCGGATCCTCGGCCACGGAGACCGGCAGGCCGGTCTGGTCGCGGATTTCGACGTCCAGGCCGCGCAGCAGCGCGCCGCCGCCGGTGAGCATGATACCCTTGTCGGCGATGTCGGCGGCCAGCTCCGGCGGGGTCGCTTCCAGCGCCACCTTGACGGCGTCGATGATCTGGGCGACCGGCTCGGCCAGGGCTTCCGCCGCCTGACGTTCCGACATGCGGACTTCGCGCGGCACGCCCTGCATCAGGTCGCGGCCCTTGACCTCGATCGCCATGCCTTCGCCGTCGTGCGGGACGCGGGCGGTGCCGATGTCCTTCTTGATGCGCTCGGCGGTGGTTTCGCCGATCAGCAGGTTGTGGTTGCGGCGCATGAAGTTGGTGATGGCTTCGTCCATCTTGTCGCCGCCGACGCGGACCGACTTCGAATAGACGATGCCCGACAGCGAGAGGACGGCGACTTCGGTCGTGCCGCCGCCGATGTCGACGACCATCGAACCGGTCGGTTCGTGGATCGGCAGGCCGGCGCCGATGGCCGCGGCCATGGGCTCGTCGAGCAGGCCGACGCGGCGTGCCGAGGCGTTGAGGCAGCTGTCGTTGATGGCGCGGCGTTCGACCGCGGTGGCGCCCGAAGGCACGCAGACGATGACCTTGGGGTTCACGAAGCCCTTGCGGTTATGAACCTTGCGGATGAAGTACTTGATCATCTCCTCGGCGACTTCGAAGTCGGCGATGACGCCGTCGCGCATGGGGCGGATGGCTTCCATGTGGCCGGGGGTGCGGCCCAGCATCTGCTTGGCCTCGATGCCGACGGCGTGAACCATCTTGCGGCCGCCGACGTTGCGCAGCGCCACGACGGACGGTTCGTTGAGGACGATGCCGCGTCCCTTCATATAAATCAGTGTATTGGCCGTACCAAGGTCGATGGCAATATCGTTGGAAAAACCGCCTAAGAAGGACTTGAACATGGACTGGGCTGCCTTGGTGTTCCGAAGTGTGCGAGAGGGGCCGGAGGGATCGGGAAGGTTCAGGAAGGTTCAGGATAGGACGGCGCTAAGCCAAGCCTTATTGAGGGGCTTGAATCACGGGCTCTGCCTTCCGGAAAGCCATCACTTGCCCTCACTTTTTGCGAATTTCAAGGGGCTTGATGAAAAAGATAGTTTCAACCTACAAGCGAAATGGTTAATTTATTGTTTTTGCTTGTAAATCAAAGCGTGTTGCGCAGCATAATCACGAAAAATGTCATTCTTTCACGCATGCGGGATCGGACCGCGCGGAAGGCGTGAATCACTTGCCGCCGCCCCTGGCCTTTCCGGCCTCGTAAAGCTTGCGCGCCCCCAGCATCAGGCCCAGCCACGCGAAGGCCAGGACGGCCATCAGCAGCATCATTTTCCAATTGCCCTTCATCGCCGCTTCGTAGGACTGGCCGAACATGGCGACCAGCGCGGTCTTCGGCAAAACCCCGAATGTGCAGCCGAGGATAAAGGCGGTGAAGGGCGCCCTGGCCGCGCCGAACGCCATGTTGACGACGATGAACGGCGCCGACGGCAGGTTGCGGATAATGAAGGAGGCCGAGAAGGTGTTCTTGCCGATATAGGCAGCCAGCTTGTCGGCGTGATTGCCGCCGAACTTGTTGAGCACGCCCGCGCCGAACAGCCGGCCCATGAAGAAGGTCAGGGCGGCCGAGACGACGGTGGCGATCCAGCTGTAAAGAAAACCCCACCAGGCGCCGAAGACGTGGACGCATCCGGCGATGAGGATGAATTGCGGCGCCCCGATCAATGCTGCGACGCAAAAAACCAAGGTGACGATCAGCACGGCCAGCGGGGAATGCTGATACTGGCTCATCCAGTCGTTCAGCCCCCCCATCAGCGCCTTGCCCCACGGGGATTTCCCGGCCAGGAAGACGGCGACGACCAGCCCGAAAAGGGCCAGGGTGGCCAGGATGGCGCGGTACATTTTTGCATCGAGATGGACGAAAAACCCGCTGAGGCGGCGCCACGTCTCTTGTAACCAGTTGTGCATCGCACTCACTCATGCCCTTAAGACGCCTGCGCATAGCACGATATTTGGAGTGAGAAGCGAAAAAGATGCACGATGACGGTTGGACAAACGAGCGCGTCCGGGTAAAGAGGGGCCTGCATTTTGGCACACCCCAGACACTGGGCCAGACAACGGCCCCCATACAGGCGAAGAGCGACCCGATGGCTGCGTTTTCCGAATCCGACACGCTGAAGCGCGTGAAACCCTCCCCCACCCTGGCCGTGACCGCCAAGGCGCGCGAACTGGCGCGTCAGGGCAAGAAGGTCATTTCGCTGGGCGCCGGCGAACCCGATTTCGACACGCCGGAAAACATCTGCGACGCGGCGATCAAGGCCATCAAGCGCGGCGAAACCCGCTACACCGACGTCGACGGCATCCCGGAACTCAAGGCCGCGATCTGCGAAAAGTTCAAGCGCGAGAACGGCCTGGACTACAAGACCACCCAGGTCCACGTCGCTCCGGGCGGCAAGCCCGTCATCTATAACGCCATGATGGCGTCGCTGAACCCCGGCGACGAAGTCGTCATTCCCGCGCCCTACTGGGTGTCGTACCCCGACATGGTGCTGCTGGCCGGCGGCACGCCCGTCTTCGCCGTCGGCGAAATGTCGACCGGCTTCAAGCTGCAGCCCGAAACCCTGGAAGCCGCCATTACGCCCAAGACCAAGTGGCTGCTCCTCAATTCGCCGTCCAACCCGTCGGGCGCCGCCTATACGGCCGCCGAGTTGAAGGCGCTGGGCGAAGTGCTGAAGCGTCACCCGCAGGTGTGGATCCTGACGGACGACATGTACGAGCACCTGACCTTCGACAATTTCGAATACACCACGATCGCCCAGGTCGTGCCCGAACTCTACGACCGCACCCTGACCATGAACGGCGTGTCGAAGGCCTATTCGATGACCGGGTGGCGCATCGGTTACGCCGCCGGCCCCGAGCCGCTGATCAAGGCGATGCAGAAGATCGAGTCGCAATCGACGTCCAACCCCTGCTCGATCGCGCAATGGGCCGCCGTCGAGGCGCTCAACGGACCGCAGGACTTCATCCCCGAGCGCGCCGCCATCTTCCAGAAGCGCCGCGACCTGGTCGTCGCCATGCTCAATAACGCCAAGGGCATCCACTGCCCGACGCCGGAAGGCGCCTTCTACGTCTATCCGACGATCAAGGACCTGATCGGCAAACAGGCACCCTCGGGCAAGATCATCAATTCGGACGAGGACTTCGCCGGCGAACTGCTGCAGCAGGAAGAAGTCGCCGTCGTCCACGGCGCCGCCTTCGGCCTGTCGCCCTTCTTCCGTATCAGCTACGCGACGTCGGAAGCGGTCCTGACCGAGGCGTGCTCGCGCATCCAGAGGTTCTGCGCCAGCCTTAAGTAAAGCTTAGGCCGGTGCCCTCAGTATTGTCTCACGAATGGCTTGTGCCGCCGGCGATTCTCGCCGGCGGCTTTTTCGCTGCCTTCATCCTGGCGATCGTGTTCGGCCTGCTGGTCGTATGGTGCGGGCCGGTCGATGCCCCGCGTTCCCGCGGCGTGCACAACAGACCCACCCCGACCAGCGGCGGCATGGCGGTCATCGCCGCCACCGCCATTCCCCTGGCCGTCATCCTGTGGACCTGGCGCGCCGAGATTCCCGGACCGGGTCTCGACGGCCTGTTGCTCTTCGGCTTCGCCGCCCTGATGGGGCTGTCGGGCGGGATCGACGACGTCTTCGGCCTGCCGGCGCGCGCGCGGCTGCTGTTCCAGATCGCCCTGTGCCTGATCTTCGCCCTGTTCTACCGCGTCACCTCGATGTCCTTCGGCTTCGGCCTCTCGTTCGAGGTCTGGCCGCCGCTCGGCCTGCTGGGCAGCACGGCGTGGCTGCTCCTCGGCATCAACGCCATCAACTTCATGGACGGATCGAACGGCCTGGCGGTCGGCGCGCAAAGCATCGCGCTGATCGTCATCGCCGGACTGGCCCTGGCCGTGGCGCCGGCCGCGCCCCTGGTCTGGTATCTCGGCGTGCCATTGATCGTGTGGGTATGCGCCGCGGGCGCACAGCTGGGCTTTTTGCCGCTCAACCTGCCCCTGGGCCGGGTCTTCCAGGGCGATTCCGGCGCCCTGTTCGGCGGCGCCCTGGTCACCGGCGCATGCCTGCAGGTCAAGGCGTACGGCGTGGCTTCGGTATGGCTCGGCGGCTATCTGCTGGCGCCGCTGTTCGTCGACGTCGTGCTGACCCTCATCGTACGCGCGGGCCGGCGCCAGAACCTGCTCCAGCCGCACAAGGAGCACCTCTATCAGCTCTGGCTGCAGCATCGCGATCCCAGCCACGGACGGCTGGCCCTGCGCGTCTGGGCCTTGTGCGCCCTGTCGTCGGCCGCCGGCGTCTTCGCGCGCTTCTACGGCAATGCCATCGGTGTCGACCTGCGTTTCCCGGCCCTGGCGGCGGTCGTCGTCATCCTGTGCATCGGCTGGGTGACCCTGCGCGGCAAAATCCTCAGAGCCGCAAACACATAATCAGGTCGTCGGCGATAAAGCCGCGCTCGTCCTTGACGCGGCCCACCAGCCGCCCCTCCTCGACAAAGCCTTGCGACACATAAAGTGCGATGGCGTGCGCATTGTCCGACCGGCAGAACAGTTCGACGCGCTCGACGCCGGCAAAGCGCTCCCGGACGCGCGCCAGAAAGCCTTCGAACAACAGACGGCCCACGCCCTGTCCTTGCGCGCGCGGCGACACGGCGATGGTCAGGTCGCCCATGACATGAAACAGCTGGCGGATATTCGCCACCCAGCCGTGCAGTTCGCCGACGACGCGCCGGTTGTCGTCGATCGCGACGATCGAGACCCCGCGCGCCAGGCTGTTTTCCAGGATGTAGCGGATATAGTCGGGCGTAATCTCGGCTTCGCGACGCAGAAGCCCGCCCGGCACCGCCGCCACCTCGCGATAGAGAGTGAACAGGGCTTCGAAGTCGCCGAGGTGACCGTCACGAATCTCAATCTTCATCTTCGCCCGTCACCTTGCCCCGATTGCTCTTGACCGTCGCACGAATGGCCTTGCCTTCCAGGCGGCGGCGGACGCCGCCCTTGGTCGGCTTGGTCTTGATGCGCGGCGGCGGCGGCGGTTCGGCCGCCTTGCGCACCAGCTCGACGAAGCGTTCCAGCGCGGCCTTGCGGTTCATCTCCTGGGTGCGGTGGACCTGGACGAACAGCACCAGCTCGCCTTCGTTCGTCACACGGCGCCCACCCAGCTTGGTCAGGCGCTGCTTGACGTCGTAGGGGAGCGTCCAGTTGTTGGCGATCGAGAAGCGCAGCTCGACTGCGCTCGACACCTTGTTGACGTTCTGCCCGCCGGCGCCCGACGCCCGCACGAAGCTTTCGTGCAGTTCGTCGTCCGGAACACTGATCTTGGGCGTGATGAAAACCATGCGGCCTTTTGCGGGAAATGCCTTCAAACCGCAAGGGTCAGTGAACCCTTGCCCGCAGATGCAGGTCCAGCCGGAACAGGGGCTCCAGACCATCGAGCATCGGCGCCGTCGGCAGGCCTGCGGCGTTCAACTGATCCGCCGTCCAGTTGTTGCAGTCGCGCGCGATCGAAAAGTGCTCGCGACTGTCGTAGAAGGCGTCCGTGGTTCCCGGCACCGGATAGACGACGGGACGCCCGTCCCTGGCAACAAAAGACGCCTGCATATGCGCGAGCATGGCGAGGAAACCGGCGCGCGACAAGGTTACCGGCATGGCGGTCTTACGGTCATAGAGCGTCCCGGGATCGCTGGAGACACCGAAGACCCGGATAACCGACGGATTGCTGATCCAGAACAGCGCGCGCAGGCCGTCGACGGCGCGCGCCGCCGAAAAGCCCTTGGCCGTGTAAAAGCCGGCGTCCCCCCAGCCGATGACCAGCCACGGCGCGTTGCCGGCTGGTTTGGCGCCCTTGGCCAGCAGGCTGCTCGTGGGCACGGCGTCGGCCGGAACGGCGATGTCAGTATGGAAGCCGTTGTCGAGCACGTAGACGGTGACGGTGTCGCCGCTGGCCGGATAAAGGCTGCGGTCACCATGACGCAGCGTCAGCAGCGCCAGCACGGCGTAGCCGCAAACCACCGCCAACAGTCCCCGCAGCCAGACGTTTTTCGGCCAATAGCGCATGAAAAATCCCCTCCGTCATAGTGAAGACAATCACGCGACGAAGGGGATGTCCAATCAATTATCACGAATCCGTGATCAAGCCTCGAGGCTAGCCTTCAGCATCCACCGGTGCTTTTCGTGTGCCGTGATGCGCTGCGTGCACAGGTCGTTGGTCGACAGGTCGCCGGCCTCGTCGGCAGCTTCGGCGGCCGCCTTTAGCGTGGCTATCGTCACCTCGTGGCCGTCGACGAGGTCCTTCAGCATCTCCTTGGCCGAAAACGTCGGATCGCCGTCCTTGATCGAGGTCAGGTTGCCCAGCGCGGAATGGCCCATGGGGGCGAACTGATCGAGCGCGCGGATACGCTCGGCGATCTCGTCGATCGACGTCCAGATCTCATTGTACTGCTCTTCGAGCAACAGGTGCAGGCCGCGGAAATTGGGGCCGCGCACGTTCCAATGATAGCCGTGGGTCTTCTGGTAGATCGTGAAACTGTCGGCCAGGACCTTCGACAATTCGTGGGCGACGCCCTTGTCGGTGTCCGCGGTCTTCGCTGCTGCAGCCATGTTGCCGGCTCCTCTCAAAAGTTGGCAAACCCTGATATGATAAAGGATTATAAGGATTCAAGGGGAATAGGAGACGACGCTGTGGACTGTCCGTTTCCAAATGCGTCCCGCGGTGCGTAAACGCACAATGCTGCCGGACTATGACAAAATATGTGATCGCCCGCGGCACAATCCCTCTTGCATCCTGCGCCTCAGGGACTATTTTAAAGCCACCTTATGCTAAATTTGAGCATAAGTATCCGCCGCTCCGGATACGGACGGAAACATGACGCTCCAGGAGACGCGCATGCCGCACACGGTCATCACTTTGGACGCGTCCAGGACCAAGGTCCAAACGCCCCTGCTCTTTACGCCCGAGATCGAGGCCGCCACGGCGCCGATCTACGAGAAGCTGAAGACCAAGGTGTCGCCGCTGGAATGGCAGCTCCAGGCGCCGCTGATCTTCGAAATCAACCGCCTCAAAAAGGATATGAACGCCGTCATCCTGGCGCATAACTACATGACGCCCGACATCTTCCACGGCGTCGGCGACTATGTCGGCGACAGCCTGGGCCTGGCGCGCGAAGCCGCGAAGTCGGACGCCGAAATCATCGTCCAGGGCGGCGTGCACTTCATGGCGGAAACGTCGAAGATCCTGGCGCCGGAAAAGACCGTGCTGATCCCCGACCTGCGCGCCGGCTGTTCGCTGGCGTCCAGCATCACGGGCGCCGATGTGCGCCTGATCAAGCAGCGCTATCCCGGCGTGCCCGTCGTCACCTATGTCAACACCACGGCGGACGTGAAGGCCGAAACCCACATCTGTTGCACCTCCGCCAACGCCGTCCAGGTCGTCGAGTGGGCGGCGAAGGAATGGGGCACGGATCGCGTCATCCTCATCCCCGACCAGTTTCTGGCGAAAAACGTGGCGCGCCAGACCGACGTCAAGATCATCGCCTGGGCGGGCGCGTGCGAGGTGCACGAACGCTTCGACGCCGACGATATCGCCGAGGTCCGCGCCGCCTATCCGGGCGCCGTCGTCCTGGCGCCCCCCGAATGCCCCCCCGAGGTCATCGCGGCGTCCGACTTCACCGGCTCGACGACCGCCATGGGTGATTTCGTCACCAAATCGGGCGCGAAGCAGGTGGTACTGATCACCGAATGCTCGATGTCGGACAACATCACGGCCGACGCGCCGGGTGTCGAATTCCTGCGCCCGTGCAACCTGTGCCCGCACATGAAGCGCATCACGCTGCAGGGCATCTACGACAGCCTGGTGAAGCGTCAGTACGAGGTCACGGTCGATCCCGCCATCATTCCGCGCGCCGCCCTGGCCGTGCAGCGCATGATCGACATGCCGCCGACACCGACGCCCGCGCGCTACGACATGGTCAAGGCGCGCCACCACGTCGACGTCGAGATGATCAGCTGATTTCTTTCCGTCCGCCCTAAGCGCGGATATCACGGGAGGCCTGCCATGGCCCTTGAAACCTACATTCACAATGGTCCCCTCGTTATCGGCGCCGGTCTGGCCGGGCTGTCGGTCGCACTCCACGCCGCCCCCGCCAATGTACTGGTGCTGGCGCCCGTGGCGCTCGGCAAGGCGTGCTCGTCGGCCTGGGCGCAGGGCGGGATCGCCGCGGCCCTGTCGAGCGAAGATTCCCCCGCCGAGCACGAACGCGACACGATTGCTGCCGGTGCGGGCATCGTCGACGCCTTGGCCGCCAAGACCCTGACGGAAATGGGGCCGGACGTGGTGCGCGCCTTGAACGCCATGGGCGCGCCGTTCGATCACACGCCCGACGGCGGTTTCGTCCTAAACCGCGAAGCGGCGCATAGCCGCGCCCGCGTTGCGCGCGTCGGCGGGGATCTTGCCGGCAAGGCGATCCTTGAGGCCGTGGTCGCCAAGGCGCTCGACGCGCCGCACATCGAAATCTGGGAACCGGCCTTTGCGCTGGGCCTGATCACCGGTGCGGACGGCGCTGTCGTCGGCGCCGTCGTCGAGCACGGGGGCCGGCAAATCGCCGTCTACGCCACCGCCGTGGTGCTGGCCAGCGGGGGTTTGGGCGGCTTGTTCGCGGTCACCACCAACCCCGCCACCCTGCGCGGCGAAGGCATGGCCATGGCGGCCGTGGCCGGCGCGGTCATCGCGGACCCGGAATTCGTCCAGTTCCACCCGACCGCGCTCGATTTCGGCCGCGACCCCGCCCCGCTGGCCACCGAGGCCCTGCGCGGCGAAGGCGCGACGCTGATCGACAGGAACGGCGTGCGCTTCGTGCTGGAAGACCACCCTGACGGCGAGCTGGCACCACGCGACATCGTCGCCCGCGCCGTGCACAAGGCCAGGATGTCGGGTCGTGGCGCCTTCCTCGACGCCACGAAAGCCATCGGCGCGCACTTTCCCGACGAATTCCCCACCGTCTTCGCCTCGTGCATCGACAACGGCGTCGATCCCCGCACCCAGCCCATGCCGGTCGCCCCGGCGGCGCATTATCATATGGGCGGCGTCGCCACCGATATCTTCGGCCGCACCTCGCTAAAGGGGCTTTACGCCGCCGGCGAATGCGCCTCGACCGGCGTGCACGGCGCCAACCGCCTGGCGTCGAACTCGCTGCTCGAGGCCGCGGCCTTCGGCGAACGCGTAGGGCTGCAACTGCGCGGCCCCGGCCGCGCCGAAGCCACGGACGATACGGTGCTGCCCGCCCTGCCCGGCCGCCTGACCGACGCCGATCTTCGCGCTTTACGCGAAGCCATGAGCCATTATGCCGGCGTGGTCCGCGACGAAGCCGGCCTGACGGCGCTGATCGAGCTTATCGACGCGCTCGAAATCAAGGCGCCTGGGGCTTTGGCGCTCATATCCGCGCGCCTTGTTGCAGAATGCGCCTTGCGCCGGCACGAGAGTCGCGGTTCTCATTACCGGAGCGATTATCCGCAGACGGCGGCGAAGGCCGAACGGACCTTCGTCCTGTGGGCGGACATCGCCGCAAGCGCACAACAAGGGGACACGCCATGTTTATCACCGGACTGCCTGACCTGCTGATCGAGTCCGTCGTCCGCGACGCCCTCAAGGAAGACCTGGGGCTGGCGGGCGACGTCACGGCCTCGGCCGTCATCCAGCCCAAGGCACGGTTCAAGGCCGAATTCCGGGCGCGCGAAGCCGGCGTCTCGGCCGGCATCGATTGCGCCCGCCTGGCCTGCACCATGATGGATCCTCAGGTCCGCTTCGAAACCCTGTTGCCCGATGGCAGCCCGGTCGCGGCCGGCGACGTGCTGGCGCGCGTCGAAGGCAAGGCGCGGGCGATCCTGGCGGCCGAGCGCGTCGCCCTGAACCTTTTGTGCCACCTGTCGGGTATCGCGACGCTGACGGCCAAATACGTCGCGACCGTCGACGGCCTCAAGACCAAGATCGCCTGTACGCGCAAGACCCTGCCCAATTTGCGGGCGTTGCAGAAGCACGCGGTCAAGTGCGGCGGCGGCCATAACCACCGCTACGGCCTCGACGACGCCATCCTGATCAAGGACAACCATATCGCCATCTGCGGCGGCGTTTCGACCGCCATGGAGCGCGCCCGCGCCGGCGTCGGCCATACCATGAAGATCGAGATCGAGGTCGACTCGATCGCGCAATTGAAGGAAGCCCTGCCCTATAAGCCCGACGTCCTGTTGCTCGACAACTTCACGCTCGACATGTACGCCGAAGCCGTGAAGCTGGCGGCCGGCAAGACGATCCTCGAAGCCTCGGGCGGTGTGAACCTGGAAACCGTGCGCGCCATCGCCGAGACCGGCGTCGACGTCATCTCGGTCGGCGCGCTGACGCATTCGGCGCCCAACTTCGACATCGGGCTGGACGCGGTTTAAGGGTATTCAGGCAATGCGAGTAAAGGTCGTCAGATGGGGAAGGTCGCTGGCCATTCGATTGCCGGCGGCGATGGTTCACGATCTGCGTCTGAAACCCGGCGACGATATCGATATTCGCATCGCTGCGCCTGAACCAATCGGACGCGATGAAGCTTCTTGTGCGGAAGCTTTGCGGCGCTTGCGAGAATTTCGCGGCCTACTTCCGGCGAATCTTGCCTTTGATCGAGACGAAGCTAACCCGCGGTAACGCAAAAATATGGATCGATGCACTTCCCTTCTCCGCGCCTGAGGGGAGAAGGTGGCCCGCAGGGTCGGATGAGGGGTCATACTGTATCTTCAGCATGCGTATCAGCTGAAGATTTACCCCTCACCTTGGCGCTCCGCCTTGCGCTTGCCGACGCTATACGTCGGCTACGCTCACCTCTCCCCTCAAGCGGGGAGAGGAGAAGCTAATCCAAGCCATCAATCTCATATGCGATAGCCCCGCCGCCTGAGGGGAGAAGGGAAGTCCGTTCAATACCTTGAAGTCATGTTGGATTTCCTTGCTCACGACGGGACTGGGGGGAAATCCAATATGCTCAACATTTATTAGATAACTGCCGTTTGGCTCAGCTTAGTTCGGCTGAGCCGGGGCCACCGGGCCGGCGCGCTTGATGCCGGCCTTTTCGCCCGGCTTCATGAACTTGACCAGCACGCGCTGGCCGATCAGGAAGGGCGTGTTTTCGGCCGAGACCACGACCTCGACGACGCGTTCGTCGCTGGCTTCATTGCCGCTGTCGGACTTCAGCTTGCGCGCGCCGAAGGTCGCGGCGATGCGCAGCACCTTGCCGACATAAAGCTTCGACGGATCGGCTTCCGGGATGATTTCCGCTTCCTGGCCGGTGGTTACCGACGGAATGGCGCTTTCGACGATTTCCGAGCGGATGATGTGCGGGATGGCGGGCTCGATATCGAACATGGTCGAAACGTTCAGCGTCGAGGCGCCGACGCCGGGTTGGGCGTAGCGGCGGATGATCTTGCCGTCCATCGGCGCGCGGATGACCGTCAGTTCCTCGTTGTACTCGGCCTGGGCCAGTTGCGCCTTGGCCGTCGAGACCGCGGCCTGCTGCGCCACCAGGGTCGCCTGGGCGCTGTCGATCGCGTCTTCGGCTTGGTCGAGCTTCTGCTGCGCCACGAAGTTGGTGGGCGCCAGCTTCTCCAGGCGGTCGTGTTCGCGCTGCGCGGATTTCAGCTGCACCTGGGTCAGACCCAGGGCGGCCTGGGCCTGCTGGACCTGGGCGCGGGCGCTGTCGACCGCCAGCAGCGAATCGCGGTCTTCCTGCTTGGCCAGGATCTGGCCCTTTTTGACGACGTCCCCTTCTTCGACATAGACGTCCGAGACGACGCCGGCGCGACGGGCCGCCACGCTGACGACGCCGCCTTCGACGTCGACCTTGCCGGAGGCGATGGCGGCGTAGGGGCTGGGCGGCGCCTTGACGGCCGCCTTGGGATCCTGACCACCCGGCGCACCTTTCTGGCAGGCAGTAAGCGAGGTTCCGGCCAGCGCCAGGGCCACGACGGTCAGAGCGGTTGCGGAAACGAATTTGCGGGACATCGGGTTTCTCATCGGGGGTGTATTACGAAAGTGAAGGCGGTTCGGCGACCATGGTGTCGCTCAGGATTTTTCCGTCTTCCATGTGGATGACACGGTCGGCATAGGCTTCGAGGCGCGGGTCATGGGTCACGACGACGACCGCCGCCCCGCGTTCCTTGGCCGCCTGGTGCAGCAATTGGATGACGACCTGGCCGCTCTTCGAATCGAGCGCCGAGGTCGGTTCGTCGGCGAAGATCAGCTGCGGCATCTTGGCCAGGGCGCGGGCGATGGCGACGCGCTGCTTTTCACCGCCCGACAACTCGGCGGGATATTGCTTCAGGCGATTGCCGAGGCCGACCGATTCCAGCACTTCCCGGGCGCGGCGGTGCGCTTCGGACCTGGGGACCTTGCAGTATTTCAGGACCTGCTCGACCTGCTCGGTGGCGTGCAGCGCCGGGAACAGGTTGAAACCCTGGAAGATGAAGCCGCAGTGGTCGAGGCGGAAGCGGTCGATCTTGCCGCGGCTCTTCTTCCACAGGTTTTCGCCGAGCGCCATGACGGTGCCTTCGTCGGGCTTCATCAGGCCCGACAGCGCGGCGATCAGGGTCGACTTGCCCGAGCCCGAGGGGCCCATGACCATGGTGACCTGGCCGTGATAGGCGTTGAAGTCGACGCCTTTCAGGACCTGCTGCTTCAGCTTGCCGATCTTGTAGCCCTTGGACAGGGCCTTGGCGTCGAGTGCTAGCTTTCCGCTCATCGCAACAGATCCGCAGGCTGGCTCTTTTTCAGGACGCCGAGCGAGAACATGCCCGACAGGATGGCGATGATCATCAGACCGATGGCGACGGGGATGTCGACGAACAGCGGGAAGTCCATGGGGACGCCGCCCATCTTGGCCAGGGCCGCCACGCCGGCGACCAGGCCGGCGGTCAGGGCCAGGCCGGCGACGCCGACCCAGACGCTGAGCTCCATGATGATCATGCGCAGGCTGCCCATGGAGACGCCCAGCGCGCGCAGGCTGGCGAACTCCTTGATATTGGCCATGATGGCGCCTTGCAGGGTCTGCCAGGTGATGACGATGCCGATGAAGACGCCGACGAAGGCCATGAAGCCGAGGATGACGGCGATGCCGCCTTCCTTGAGCATGCCGACCTGCGAGCTCTTCGACAGCTGCTCGCGCGTCCAGGCCTTGAACTGGCCGGCGCCGATGGCGTTGAGCTCGGCCGCCACCTGCTTGGCCTTGGCGGCGTCGCGCAGCTTGACCAGCAGCGGACCGACCTTGGGACCTTCGTTATAGACGTAGATCAGCTTGGCGGTCTGGTACGAGGTAAAGACCTGCGTGTTGAACATGTTGGGATAGCCGTCGACCACACCCGCGACCGTCACGGTGCGGCCGTTCATCTTGGCCTTGTCGCCGACCTGGACGCCCAGCTTGCCGAGGCTGGTGCGGTCGATGACGACGGCGAAGGGCTCCTTGAGCGCCTCGACGGTCGCGTCCGAGAAATCCTCGGGCAGGGTCACGGCGCCCTTGACCGGATCGACCACGACGACGCGGACGCCGTCACCCTTGGACGGCTGCCCGTCCTTGGGGAAGTTCGACCAGAAGGCCCAGTTCATCACCATGGGCTGGACCTCGACGACGTCCGGATGCTGGTAGATCATCGGAATGATGCGGCGGGCCTGGCCGGTGTCGCCGAAGATGCCGTCGGCCTGCGGCGGCAGAATCATGATCTGCGCCGGCGAATGCTCGATCGTCGCGGTGAAGGATTTGGCCATGCCCATGAACATCCCCGTCATGGCCAGGACCAGCAAACCCGCGACGGCCAGCGCGATCACGGCGCCGAAATAGCGGCGCCACTCGTAAAGAATGGTGGATAGGGCGAGGGACATACGATCACGGTTGATTAAAACTGTGCCGTAACATCTGCGACTTTGTTGTGAACGTCTAATTAAATCGGCGTAACAAAGACATCGATTTTTTACAGGTGCAAAAATGCTTCCTGTTACCGCATAACAGCACCGGTCATTCTTTTGACCGGTGCTGTTATGCGTTTTTCAGCTCAAGCGCCGCCGCACGGGCGGCCCCGATGGCTCCTCGCACTCTCGGGCGGGCAGTCGCCCTTGCCAACTGCAATCATAACAAAGCCGAAATAAGGCTTAGAGCTCCTTACGCGCCGCCAGGAAGTAGGCGACGCCTGTCCACACCGAGATGCCCGCCGCGAGCAACAGCAACAGGTAGCCGATGGTGAATACGTAGTCGCTCAGGGCCGACGCCGGAAGGTGGAACGCGCCCCAGCTCTCAGCGACCAGAAGCACGCCCAGCGCCACCAGTTGTACCGTCGTCTTGATCTTGCCGAGGAAGCTGACGGGGACGCTGACGTGGCGCGCCGCCGCGGCTTCGCGCAGGGCGCTGACGGCGAATTCGCGGAACAGGATGAAGGCCGCCGGAAGGGCGAAATACGGGTTGCCGGTATTGATGCAGAACAGGCCGAGGATGGTCCCGCAGACCAGTATCTTGTCGGCGATCGGGTCGAGTATGGCGCCCCAGCGGCTTTCGGCGTGGAGCTGGCGCGCCAGCACGCCGTCGAACAGGTCGGTCAAGGCGGCCACGACGAAGACGTAGACGCCCCAGCGCTGCAAGGCGTCGAGCGTGTCGGTATTGGCATTGAGGAAGGGAATGCCACCGACGGCGCCCGCCAGCAGGACGAACATGACGACGCCCGAAACCAGGCGGATCAGGGTCAGGATGTTGGGGATCGGATTGACGTGTTCGCCTGTCATGCAGCACCTTTTTGCGTGTTGCCTTATTGTAGACGGGCAAGCCCGCGCAATGAAAGGCCTTTATCGCAAAAACTGTGCGGCTCAGGCACCGTGGAAGAAGTCGTAGATCTTCTGGGCGAGCGCCTCGTTGATACCCTCGATCTTGCACAGGTCCTCAAGGCGCGCCGCCGCCACGTCCTTGCCCGAGCCGAAGGCGGCCAGCAGCGCCTTCTTCTTGCGCGGACCGATGCCGGGAATTTCATCGAGCGGATTCTTGGTGATGGCGGCGTCGCGCTTCTGGCGGTTGGCGCCGATGGCATAGCGGTGCGCCTCATCGCGCAGGCGCTGGAGGTAATAGAGGACAGGCGACTTGGGTTCCATCATGAAGGGCAGCCGCCCCGGCATGAAGAAACGCTCCAGCCCGGCGTCGCGGTCCGGGCCCTTGGCGACGCCGACGATCGGAATGTCGTCCAGCCCGAGATCGGCCATGACGGCCAGCACGGCGTCGAGCTGCCCCTGCCCGCCGTCGACCAGCACCAGGTCGGGCGCGCCGAAATTCTTCTCGCCTTCCGGCAGGTCCTTTTCCTTGATCAGGCGCATGAAACGCCTGCGGAAGACCTCGGCCATCATGGCGTAGTCGTCGCCCGGCTTGGTATCGAGGTCGCGGATGGTGAACTTGCGGTATTGCCCCTTCATGAAGCCTTCGGGCCCGGCGACGACCATGCCGCCGACGGCGTGCGTGCCGCCGAGGTGCGAGTTGTCGTAGACCTCGATGCGCACCGGCGGCGCGTCGAGCTCGAAGGCTTCGGCCACGCCGACCAGCAGCTTCGACTGGGCAGACTGTTCGGCCATGCGCCGGCCTAAAGCCGCCCGGGCGTTGTTGAGGGCGTTGGCGACCGTATCGGCCTTGCCCCCGCGCTGCGGGCGCTGGATGACGACCTTGCGGTCGGCCTTGAGGCTGAGGGCTTCGGCCATCAGTTCCGGCTCGGACAGGTCGTGCGACAGCAGGATCAGCTTGGGCACCGGACGGTCCTGGTAGAACTGCCCCAGGAAGGCGTCGAGGATCGGACCTTCGGCGTCCTCCGAATCGACGCGCGGGAAATAGGCGCGGTCGCCCCAGTTCTGGCCGGCGCGGAAGAAGACGACCTGGACGCAGGCCGCGCCGCCTTCGGCGCAGACGGCGAAAACGTCGGCCTCCTCGCCCTGCAGATCGACCGAGGACGACATGGCGACGTGGTTGAGCGCGCGAATGCGGTCGCGGATGCCGCCGGCGCGTTCGAACTCCATATCCTCGGACGCCACCATCATGTCCTGCGTCAGGCGCTCGATGACGATGCGGCTCTTGCCGCGCAGGAAGTCGGCCGCCTGCTGCGCCAGGCCGTTATAGTCGGCGAGGCTGATTTCGCCGGTGCACGGCGCCGAACAGCGCTTGATCTGGTGCAGCATGCACGGCCGCGTCCGCGAGGCGTAGACGCTGTCGGTGCAGGTGCGCAGCAGAAAGGCCTTTTGCAGGGTGTCGAGCGTGCGGTTGACCGCGCCGGTCGAGGCGAACGGCCCGAAATAGTCGCCCTTGACCGAATGGGCGCCGCGGTGCTTCGACACCTGGGGCGCCTCGTGGTCACGGCGGACCAGGATTTCGGCGAAGCTCTTGTCGTCGCGCAAAAGCACGTTGTAGCGCGGGCGCAAGGCCTTGATCAGGCGCGCCTCGAGCAGCAGCGCCTCGCCTTCCGTATCGGTGCGCATCAGCACCATTTCGTGCGTCAGCGACACCATGCGCGCGATGCGCTGGGCGTGGAAGCGGCCCTGCGCGTATTGCAGCACGCGTTTTTTCAGCGACTTGGCCTTGCCGACATAGAGGACTTCGCCATCGGCGCCCAGCATGCGGTAGACGCCCGGCTTGTCCGGCGCCAGCGACGCTTCGCGCCGGATCAGCGCCGCGCCGACCAGCTTTTCGCCGGCCGCGACTTCCGGCCTGGGACCGTCCATATCGATGATGATGTCGTCGCTCAAAGCGCTTCCGAAGCGGTTGAATTCAGGGGAACAGCGGAAGCGGTTCTGGCTTCCGGCGATCTTTCGAACAGTCGTCCGCCGGTTCCCGGCGGCATCGTCCGCGTTCGACAAAATGATAGCCGGCGAACGAAAAAGCAACACCCGCGCGCGATCAACCCACACTTTGCTTGTCTCGCATCTCGTGAGATGCGCTTACGGCGTGAAACAATTTCTTATTGCCCTGTGCTCCATACACACTTGCGTGAATGTCCAGATAGATTAGATGGACACTTCAAGCCGCATTTATTGGTTATTTATGTCCGCAGTTCCCGCTTCTGCGCCGCTCGGCGCTGCAACCGAAACGCCCGCGCCGTCCGTCATCGCGACGTCTCCGGCGCCTGCGCACAAGGGCGAGATCAAGGCATTGACGGGCCTGCGCGGCATCGCGGCGCTGTACGTCGTCATCTTTCACGTCAACGGCCATTACCTTTTCCCGTCGACCTTCCGCCCCTTTATCCGCCACGGCTACATGGCGGTCGACCTGTTTTTCATCCTCAGCGGCTTCGTCATGGCCATGACCTATTCGGGCATGTTCAGCGACGGCTTTTCCATAAAGAATTTCAAGCAGTTCCTGCTGCTGCGCCTGGCGCGCATCTATCCGCTGTTCGCGCTGATGACGCTCTTGACCGCCGTGTTGATCGGCACGGTCATGACCAAGGTGTCGACCGTTCCCGACCTTCCCAAGGCGCTGATCTACAACTTCGCCATGGTCCACGTCTGGGGCCTGTCGAACTCCATCGTTCCGCCGTCGTGGTCGATCAGCACGGAATGGCTGGCCTACCTGCTCTTCCCGTTCGGTATCTGGGGCGCGCTCAAGGTGCCGCGCCGCTGGACGGTCGCGGGCCTGGTCGTCAGCTTCGCCGTCCTGGCCTGGATCGCCTACGGCCCGCAATGGGTCGCCAAGCAGCCCCTGGCCTATCGTCACGGGCCGCTCGATATCGCCAGCTCCTATGCCATCGGCACGTCGTTGCGCTGCCTGGCCTCCTTCTTCATCGGCCTGGTGGCCTATCGTTTCCGTGCCCACGTCCCTTCGCGGGCCGCCTTTGCACTGATGGCGCTGACCCTCGTCCTGCTGTGCTTCAAGGGCTCCGACCTGTTCCTGGTCGCCATCTTCGCCGTATTGATCATGGCGCTCAGCCACGACGAAGGCCGCGCGGCGCGCTGGCTGCATACGCCCTGGATCTACTGGCTGGGCCTGGTCTCGTACGCCCTTTACCTGATCCACGACCTGGTGCTGCGCATCGTCTTCAAGATGCTGCCGGACTGGGGCGTCCAGGGCGTGCCTGGCGAGGTCTGGGCGCTGGTGACCCTGGCCGTATCGATCGGTCTGGCGGGCCTCAGCCATTACGCCTTCGAAAAGCCCTCGCGGCGGTGGTTCCGGCGCTTCCTGGTCGGCAACTACCAGTCCAAAGCGGCGGGCGTTCCCATCAGGGCTTCCTGAATCCGGCGGCGTGTGCCGAGGTTGGTATTTTCCGGCAAGGCATCCGGCGCGAAGAAGCCGACATTCTTGATCTCGCCCTGCGACGCCGCCGCGCACCGCTCCCAGCGGTCGACCCGGAACAGCAGGACGTGGTCGCCGGGAAAGAAGGCTTCGTTGGCGTGCACCGACAACAGCCTGGGCGTCTCCAGCGGATTGACGCCGGCCTCCTCGCGCAGCTCGCGCGCCACCGCGGCCTGGCTGGTTTCGCCGGCATCGACGCCGCCGCCGGGCAGCCACCAGCCTTCGACATAGGTGTGCTCGATCAGCAGCACGCGGCCGTGTTCGTCGAGCACGAGACCGCGCACGCCCAGCGTCTTGCCGCGCGTCAGGCGCGAATAGGCAAAGAACAGCGGCCGGGTATAGGGCTCGACGATGCGTTTCCAGTCCTTCATGTGCCCCTCTTTACGGGGAGGCGCGCCGGCCTGGCAAGCACGCCTGCGACAAAAAAGCCCTCTTGTGTCCGTCCCGTTCACCCGCTAACAGGGAACCTCGTTTCGCGGAGTCTTTCGAATGCTCGCTATCGGTATCATGGCCGCCTTCCTCGCCGTCGTCGTCCTGTTCAACCTGGTCGATTTCGGCCGCATCGACTGATGCTTGATGGTGACTACACGGCCGCGGTCCTCGAGAACATCGAGGTCCACGTGCGTTGTGGGCTTCATGCCTTTGAATACGAACGCCCGAATCGCCTTCTCGTCAGCGTCTGGCAATACGGCCGGCTGAAGCCCGGCGAATTCATCGACTATGACCTGATGCGCAATGCCGTCGTGGCGTGGGAAAGCCAGGATCACGTCGAACTGCTCGAAACCCTGCTCGAAGACGTCATGGCCACGGCCTTTTCCAATCCGCTGGTCCTGGCCTGCCGCGCGCGCGTCCTGAAGCCCGACATCTTCGCCGGCACGCACGGCGCCGGCGTCGAGATGGCGCGTTACCGCCCCGGATTTGTTGCGTGACGCGCCCCGTCGTCCTGGTGACCGGCGGCGGACGCCGCGTCGGCGCAGGCCTGTGCCGCGACCTTTCGGCCGAATACCGCATCGCCATCCACTACCACCGCTCGGTCGCCGAGGCCGCCGCGCTGGAGGCCGACCTCAAGGCCCTGGGCCGCGACGTCGCGCGCTTTGCCGCCGACCTGGCGGCACCGGCCGAACGCGCGGCCCTGATCCCGGCGGTCAAGGCGCATTTCGGCAGCGTCGATGTGCTGATCAACTGCGCGTCGCTCTTCAAGTACGACACGATCGACACCCTGACGCCGGAACTCTGGCAGGCGCATATCGACAGCAACCTGACCGCGCCGGTATTTCTCATCAAGGCGCTGGCGGAGGCGGGCGGACGGGTGGCGATCAACGTCCTCGACCAGAAGGTGGTCAATCCCAATCCCGACTTCCTGTCCTATACGGCGGGCAAGATGGGGCTGGCGGGTTTGACGCAGCCGCTGGCCATGGCGCTGGCGCCGAAGGTGCGCGTCTGCGGCCTGGCGCCCGGACTGGTCCTGCCGAGCGGCGAGCAGAGCCACGCTGATTTTGAAGCGGCCGCGCGCGCCACGCCCTTGGGCTTGACCTGCACGATCGCCGACCTGGCGCGGGCGGTGCGCTTCATGATCGATACGCCGAGCTTTACCGGCCAGATCGTCACGGTCGACGGCGGCGAAAGCCTGACCGGCCGGCCCCGCGACGTGGCGTTCGAGGTGAAAGGGTGAGGAGCGCCGGTTCGCCGATAGCGAACCGGATGAAATCGAGACTAAATGTCTCGATTTCCGCGACGAACGCCCGGAGCCATGCGAAGGGCCGGTGGTGCGGCGCGCTCCCTCGGCTCTTCTAACGCCGCCGCGTATTCCCCATCATCCCGCGCAGCAATTCCTTGCCCAGCATGATGCCCATGGAGCGGATGATCGGCACGGCGACCGCGGCCACGGTCTTGATCGTCTGCTGCGTGGCCTTTGCACGATCCTTCTCCTCCTGGAGACGCTGACGTTCCGCGGCTGCCGCGGCAGCCTTCGCCGCGGCCTGCTCGCCGGCGGTCGATTCGGTGACGGGCGCGGGCTCACCCGTCGCCCCGGTCCGTCCGGACAGGATTTCGTAAGCCGACTGGCGATCGACCGTCGTGTCATAGATGGCGCCCACCGGCGAGCCCGCGCGGATCGCGGCGCGTTCGGCCTCGGTTACCGGGCCGAAGCGCGACGCCGGCGGGCGGATCAGGGTCTTTTCGGTGACGGTCGGGCGGCCCTTGTCGTCGAGCAGCGAGACCAGGGCCTCGCCGACGCCCAGGTTCTGGATGGCGTCTTCGGTGTCGAAGGCCGGGTTCGGCCGGAAGGACTGGGCCGCCGCCTTCAGACCCTTCTGCTCGGCGGGCGTATAGGCGCGAAGCGCGTGCTGGACGCGGTTGCCGAGCTGGGCCAGCACGGTGTCGGGAATGTCGGCCGGGTTCTGCGTGATGAAATAGATGCCGACGCCCTTGGAACGGATCAGCCGCACCACCTGTTCGATCTTCTCCAGCAGAGCCGGCGACGCCTCCTTGAACAGCAGATGCGCCTCGTCGAAGAAGAAGACCAGCTTGGGCTTATCCGGATCGCCTACCTCGGGCAGTTCCTCGAACAACTCCGACATCAGCCACAGCAGGAAGGTTGAATAGAGACGCGGGCTTTCGATCAGCTTGTCGCCCGCCAGCAGATTGACATAGCCGCGGCCGTCGGGCGCCGTGCGCATCAGGTCGGCCAGCTTCAGGGCCGGCTCTCCGAAAAAGCCATCCGCGCCTTGCGTTTCCAGCTGCAGCAGCCCGCGCTGGATGGTTGCGATCGAGGCCGGCGACACGGCGCCATACTGCGCGCTGATCTCTTTCGAGTTCTCCGACACGTGGGCCAGCATGGCGCGCAGATCGGCCAGATCGAGCAGCAGCAGGCCCTGCTTGTCGGCGACGTGGAAGACGATGTTGAGGACGCCTTCCTGGGTCTCGTTGAGTTCGAGCAGGCGCGCCAGCAGCAGCGGTCCCATCTCGGAAATGGTGGTGCGGATCGGGTGACCCTTTTGGCCGAACAGGTCCCAGAAGATGGTCGGCGCCGCTTCGGGCTTGAGGTCGATCCCCATCTCTTTCGCCCGCGCCAGCACCTTGTCGTTCGACGCACCCGTCGCGGCGATACCCGACAGGTCGCCCTTCACGTCGGCGGCGAAGACCGGCACACCGGCGTCGGCGAAGCCCTGGGCGATCGATTGCAGCGTGATCGTCTTGCCCGTGCCGGTCGCACCGGCCACAAGGCCGTGGCGGTTGGCGCGGCCGTAGAGCAGGATTTGCGGCAGCTTGTCGGCGCTGTCCGACTGCCCCACCAGAACGCCTGTGTCGCTCATCTCGATCTCCTTGGTTTGGCCTATGCCGTTTTTTCCGGGTCCGCCTTGGTAGCACCGGAAAGCCGGCGCCCCAACCAGGTCTTGATCCATTCGCGCATCGGCATTTCGAAATAGGTGAAGCTGAGCCGCGCCAGGCCGACGCCGGCGGCCAGGAAGG
>OUNM010986456.1_pt1 | contig 35511 bp, 24 predicted proteins | sample 1769961 | NCBI WGS metagenome assembly OUNM01 (sample SAMEA3914820, study PRJEB12502) | metagenome | biome: forest; material: soil | place: USA | collected 2012-03-12 | depth 0.3 m | reverse complement strand
GCCAAGTTCAAAGCCTTCTACGACAAGGCCGCGGCAAAGAAGCCGGTGCTTGTCCTGCAAGGCCATCCCGATCAGTGGGATGACAAGCGCTGGGCCGGCTTTGTCGAGATCATCGACTTCCTCAAGTCGAAGAACGTCGTGTTTTCCACCCCCTCCGAGTACTTTCAGCAAGTGCAGTCTTCAGCCACCAAGCCCGCCCCATGAACACCTCGCCTACCCGTCGTCAAGTCCTGCAAGGCGCCTCAGCCTCGCTCGCCCTTTCCGCCCTCGGCTCTGCCGTTGCGGCGCCTGCTGGCAAGCCCCGCCGCGTGGGCCTCATCGGCGCCGGCTGGTATGGCAGGAGCGACCTCTTTCGCCTCATCCAGGTGGCTCCGGTGGAGGTTGTATCATTGTGTGATGTTGACAAGCACATGCTGGAGGAGACGGCCGCGCTTGTCAGCCAGCGCCAGAAGTCTGGCAAAAAGCCCGCGCTTTACTCCGACTACCGCGAAATGCTCAAGCCGAAGGACCTCGACATCGTCCTCATCGGCTCGCCGGACCACTGGCACGCCCTGCACATGATTGCCGCCGTGGAATCCGGCGCGGATGTGTACGTGCAGAAGCCCATCAGCCGCGACATCGCGGAAGGCGAGGCCATGGTGGCCGCTGCGCGCAAGCACGACCGTGTCGTCCAGGTGGGCACCCAGCGCAAGAGCACGCCCCACCTCATTGAAGCCAAAAAGAAGGTCATCGAAGCCGGCCTGCTGGGCACGATCGGACATGTGGACCTGTGCTGCTACTTCCACATGCGCGCCAATGGCAATCCGCCCGTGGAGCCCGTGCCCGATTTCCTGGATTACGAGATGTGGACCGGCCCCGCGCCGCTGCGCCCCTACGACGGCCTGCCGCACCGCCGCTGGTGGCGCACCTTCACCGAATATGGCAACGGCATCGTCGGCGACATGTGCGTTCACATGCTCGACACCACCCGCTGGATGCTCGGCCTCGGCTGGCCGAAACGCGTCAGTTCTTCCGGCGGCATCTTTGTGCAAAGGGATGGCAAGTCGAACATCACCGACACCCAGAGCGCCCTCTTCGAATACGACGGCCTCACCGTCTCCTGGGAGCACCGCACCTGGGGCGAGCCTGCCGATCCCGACTATCCCTGGGCCCTCTTCATCCACGGTGAAAAGGGCGTGCTCAAAGCCAGCACCATGCACGCTGATTTCATCCCCAGCGACAAGAGCGCCAAGCCCATGCACTTCGACTGCGTGTACGAAAAGGAGCAGTATCCGGAGGACGTGACCGAGAAGGACATTGAGCTCAATGCCGCCCCCGCCACCCGCCTGCACATGCGCGACTTCCTTGCCGCCGTGGACAAGCGCAGCCGCCCCGTGGCGGATATTGAGCAGGGTCACATCTCCACTGCAAGCTGCATCCTGGCCAACCTGGCCATGCAGCTCGGCCGCCCTGTCAGCTACGATCCCGCCGCACGCCAGATCGTCAACGACGCCGAGGCTAACAAGCTGCTGCGACGTGAATATCGCGCGCCGTGGCAGCGGCCTGAAATGGCCTGAAATGGCCTGACGGCTTCGTTGGGATTGTGCCCCACTGGGAGCGGCGGCATCTTGCCGCCGTCGAAAACCTTGCGGCGCAGCCGCGACAAACCAAGAGAAGCCGTTGTGTATTGCCAAGGCGATGTGATGGCATGGCGGCTGCACCGCAGGTGTTTTGACGGCGGCAAGATGCACGCCGCTCCTTGTGGGCGCGCGCGATGGCACTTGAGCCAGGGGGCAAGCCATCCGCGCCTGCCACACCATTCTTTATAGCACCACGATGTCTGATTCATCACAAAAATAGACCGATGACGAAACTCGCAGTCCGCGTTGGTCTTCCAACCTCATTCATCTCACCATGAAACGCCGCTCCTTTCTCTCCCAAGTCCTCGCCACCGGCAGCGCCCCGTGGATCATCCCCTCCCACGTGCTGCGTTCGCAGACGGCCCCTTCCAACAAAGTCACGCTGGGTGTCATTGGTGTTGGCTCCCAGGGAACGCATGACATGCGCGGCTTTCTCGGCCTCGATGACGTGCGCGTGGTCGCGGTCTGCGACGTGAACAAGCAGCACATCGACCAGGCCCGCGGCCATGTGAAGGCCGCCTATGGCAGCGATGATGTGAAGGTGTATCACGATTTCCGCGAGCTGAACCGCGACAAGGGCGTGGATGCCGTGCTCATGGCCCTGCCCGTGCACTGGCACAGCATCCCGGCCGCCGATGCCATCTTGAACGGCAAGCACATCTACCACGAGAAGCCCATGGGCATGTCGTTCGAGGAGGCGAAGCACGTGCGCGCGGCGGTGCGCAAGAAAGGCGTGGTGTTCCAGTTCGGCACCCAGCAGCGGTCGGACATGAAGTTCCGCTGGGGCAGCGAGCTGGCGCTCAACGGCCGCTTGGGCAAGCTCAAGGAAATCCAGGTCGGCGTGGAGGGCGGCAAGCAGACCGAGGTCTTTCCCGAGCAGCCCGTGCCGGCATTCCTTGACTGGGACCGCTGGGTGGGGCCGGCGCCGATGACCGCCTACAACGCCAAAAAAATCGAGCGCTCCTACCACGAGAACATGACGAACTTCTCGCTCGGCATGATCTCCTGCTGGGGCATTCACCACCTCGACATCGCCCAGTGGGGCAATGGCACCGATGACACCGGCCCCACCAGCATCGAAGGCACAGCCACTTATCCCACCGGCGGCTCCTGCGATGCCGTGCTCACCTGGAAGGTGCGCATGGAATACGCCAAGGCCGCGCCCATCACCTTTGCCACCCAGGGCACCGAAGGCATCGCCCACGGGGTGAAGTTCATCGGCGAAAACCATTGGGTGCATGTCGTGCGCGAGAAAATCTGGGCCAGCGATGACTCCGTGCTCCACGATCCGCAGAACGCCATGGGCACCATGCCCATCAAGCTGCCTGTGAGCAAAAGCCACACCGCCAACTTTATCGAAGCGGTCAAGACCGGCAAACGCGCCATCTGCGACATCGAGACCTCCGTCCGCTCCGACATGCTGCCGCAGCTCACCGCCATGGCATTGAAGGCAAAGCGCAAGCTCACGTGGGACCCCGGCGCGGAGAATTTTGGCAGCGACCAGGAGGCTAACACCTTGCTGGCTCACCGGCCCTTCCGCGGGGATTGGGTATTGCCACCGGTTTGAGCAGAAAAAAAGAAATTCCGTAGAGGTAGGTAGGGTCACACCCCATAGGAACTTCGGTGCTCCTGGCACAGAATGTCCATGTCTGAGGGCTGCGCATGCGGTCCGAGGGCCAACATCGAACCTATCCATCCATCATGAAACTTACCTCTCTCACTTTCCTCGCCATGGCCTCCCTCTGCATCGTCAGCTGCGACCAGCAGAAGGAAGCCATCAACGCGGACAAGAATGCCAAGGAAAAGGCCATCAGCGACCGCAAGGAGGCTGTCAACACGGCTGCCAAGGAAGAGAAAAAACAGGCCGAGGTCAACGCCACCGAGGACAAGGCCAAGATCGAAGCCGCTCGTGTCTCCGCCCAGGCCCAGCTTGACGCGGACAAAAAGAAGGCCGAAGCCGACGCCAAGGCCGAGAAAGCCAAGGTGGATGCGGAGAAGAAGTAGTCTCGCGTACTGCCCAGTTTGGAGTGCGAAGTGTTAAGTGTTAAGTTCCTGAGCGGGCAACGGGCTCCCCGTTGCTTGTCACTTAACACTCAATCCTTCGCACTTCGTCGCCTGCAAAATCGAACGGCTGCGTTTATCTGAGGTCTGTTCCCGCAGCCTCATTCATGAAACGCTTCCTCCTCGCGACGTGCAAGTTAGTGCTCCGGACCTTCTTCCTGCTCGCGGTGGCCTTGCTGCTGTTCCAGTGCAAGATGATCTATCACCCGCGCGGCTATGACGCTGCGATGGTGAGCAAGACCCTGGCGGAGCCCCTTGGCTACGCCACCCCGCAAGGCCGCCAGGTGGCCTGGGTGCTGCCAACCACCGGGCAACGGCCGGCCAGTGGATCGGAGCCGGTGTGGCTGGTGTTCTATGGCAATGGCGGCGTGGCGCTGGATTTCACCTCCTACTTCGCTCCGGTGCAGTTGAAAGGGGAGCGGGTGGTCTTGTTTGACTATCCCGGTTATGGGCAGAGCGAGGGCCGGCCTTCACCGCAGACCATTCGCGAATCCATCCGGGCGCTGATGCCGGCGCTTGCGGCGAAACTGGGCACCACGCCTGAAGCCCTGCGGCCAAGGCTGCGTGTGTGGGGCCAGTCGCTCGGTTGCGCGGCCGCGCTGATTGCCATGGAAGAACTCGGCATTGACCGCGGCGTTCTCATCGCGCCCTTCACCACCATGATGACCATGGCCAGGCGCACCGTCGGCTGGCCTCTGTGCGAGCTGCTGCACCATCGCTTTGACAACGTGGCGGAACTCGAAAAGCTGCGGGCGAGGGGAGGGGTGCGCCTGAAGGTGTTTCATGGAACGGACGATGAAGTGATCCCCTTCGCCATCGGCCAGGATCTCGCCCGTCAGTTTCCCGACCTCATTACCTTCGAGGCATTGCCCCAGGGACATCACAACGACATTGTCATGACCGAGCGCGTACGGCTGTTCGAGGCGATGGCGTCGATGAACACGTTGAAGTAACGAGTGCCGCCCGCCTTTTCAAGACTTGCCGCCTGCCCGCTCCTACGCTTAATCTCGGCGCATGTCCGCTTCTGCCCGACTCATCCAGCGCGTGCACCCTGCCGATGACGCGATCGTTGCCCTGCGTTCTCTCGCCGCAGGTTCGGTGGCTTCCATGGACCAGAACACCTGGACCGTGAAGGAAATGATCCCGGCCAAGCAGAAGTTCGCCGCGCGCGACTTTGCCGTTGGCGACCGCATCACCATGTACGGCGTCACCGTCGGCCGTGCCACCCAGGCGATTCCCGCCGGCGGCCTGCTCAGCCAGGGCAATGTCGCTCATGCCACCGATGCCTTCACCGGCAAGCAGCGCGACTATGCCTGGACCGCCCCCGATGTCTCCAAATGGACCGGCCGCACGTTCGCCGGCTTCAAGCGCCCCGATGGCCCGGCCGGCACGGCCAACTACTGGCTGGTGATCCCGCTGGTCTTTTGTGAAAACCGCAACCTCATCTTCATGCGCGAGGCGCTCACCCGCGCCCTTCGCTATCACAAGGCCGGCCCGTACGAAGCCTATGCCGCCAGTCTCGTCGCTGCCTGGGAGGCGGGCAACCGTGAGGCGGATACGTTTGAAGACGGCGGCATCCGCCAGCCCCGCCCCTTGTTTGCCAATGTCGATGGCGTCAAGTTCCTCGAGCATGGCCTCGGCTGCGGCGGCACCCGCCAGGATGCCATCGCGCTGTGCGGCCTGCTCGCCGGTTACATCAACCATCCCAACGTCGCCGGCGCCACCGTCCTCAGCCTCGGCTGCCAGCACGCACAGGTGAGCCTGCTGGAGAGCGAACTGGCCGCCCGCAACCCGCACTTCCGCAAGCCGCTGCACGTCTTCGAGCAGCAAAAGAGCAAGTCCGAGCGCGACATGATGGCCGCGGCGATCAAGACCACCTTCAACGGCATCGCCGTGGCTAACGAACAGGTGCGCGAAGATGCCCCGCTCAGCGATCTCATCGTGGGCGTCGAGTGCGGCGGCAGCGACGGCTTCTCCGGCCTTTCCGCCAATCCAGTGATCGGCCACACTGCCGACCTGCTCGCCGCGCTCGGCGGCGCCCCCGTGCTCAGCGAGTTCCCCGAGCTCTGCGGCATCGAGCAAAGCCTCAGCGACCGCTGCGTCTCCGCCGGGCTGGCCGACAAGTTCGTGCGGCTCATGCGCGGCTACGAAGGCGCGGCCCAGGCCTGCGGCTCCGGCTTTGATGCCAATCCTTCGCCCGGCAACATCCGCGACGGCCTCATCACCGATGCCATCAAGTCCGCCGGTGCCGCGACCAAGGGCGGCACTTCTCCCATCGTCGATGTGCTGGACTATCCCGAGACCATCCGCAAGCATGGCGGCCTGTCCTTGTATTGCACGCCGGGCAATGATGTGGAAAGCACCACCGCCCTCGCTGGCGGCGGCTGCAATTTGATCCTGTTCTCCACCGGCCTGGGGACCCCCACCGGCAATCCGGTCTGCCCCACGCTGAAGGTTTCCACCAACACCGAGCTCGCCACCCGCATGGCCGACCTCATCGACTTCAACACGGGTGGCGTGATCACCGGCGATGCCAGCGTGGCCGAGCTTGGCGAGGCCCTGCTCGATCTCAGCATCGAAGTCGCCAGCGGCCGCGCCGTGCCCAAGGCCGTGTCCCTCGGCCAGGATGACTTCCTGCCGTGGAAACGCGGCGTGTCGTTGTGACGGGCGCGGGGCATAAGCCTCGCCATTTACTCCTCGCTCAAAGGAGTGGCCCACAACATCGCAGCATGGGCTGCTGTAGCTGGGCTCTATGAGCCCGGACCTGAAGAGCCACGCCGCTTCCACGACCACGTTGGAAACCGCTTGGGCTGTGCCGTGTGCTTCAAACCTCCGCCACGCCTCCGGGCTCATAGAGCCCAGCTACAACCGATCCCATGCATTTTTTTGCCTCGGAGGCTCTAGCGAGCGGGGAATAATAGGTTTGGCGCTTGTGACGGGCGCTGGGCGCAACCCGCCGCAACACCCCCGCCTCGCGCTGCGTTTTGCAAAGGTGATGCCGCGCCGCCTTTCCGCCCTGCTTCCGCTTCTTCTCGCTTGCACCGCCGGCCTTCGGGCCGCGACGGTGGATTTTGCGCACGACATCCAGCCCCTCTTTGCCGAGCACTGCCTCGAATGCCACGGCATGGACAAGGCCAAGGGCGGCCTCACGCTCACCACCCTCAAGGGCGCGACCAAATCCCTCAAGAGCGGCAAGGCAGCCGTGGTGCCCGGCGATCCAGCCCACAGTTCATTGATCGAGCGCGTGCTCACCACCGATCTCGAAGATCGCATGCCGCCCAAGGAAAAGAAACCGCTCACGGCACGGCAGGCCGAACTCCTGAAAACCTGGATCGCTGAGGGCGCCAAATTCGACCTGCACTGGGCTTACAAGCCCGTGGCTCATCCCGCCCCGCCCGCCGTCAAAGCAGCGTCCTGGGTGCGCAATGACATCGACCGCTTCGTGCTCGCCAAGCTGGAGGCGCGCGGCTTTCATCCCTCGCCGGCAGCGGACAAGGCCACCTTGATCAAGCGCGCCAGCTACGACTTGCTCGGCCTGCCGCCCGCGCCGGAGGAAGTCGATGCCTTCACCGCCGACACCTCACCCCAGGCCTATGAAAACCTGCTCGACCGCCTGCTGGCCAGCGAACACTACGGCGAGCGCTGGGGCCGCCACTGGCTGGATGCGGCGCGCTATGCGGACAGCGACGGCTATGAAAAAGACAACCCCCGGCGCGATGCCTGGCGCTTCCGCGACTGGGTGATCCGTGCGGTGAACAGCGACCTGCCCTTCAATGAGTTCACCATCCAGCAGCTTGCCGGCGACCTGCTGCCCAATCCAAGTCCTGAGCAGATCGTCGCCACCGCCTTCCACCGCCAGACATTGACCAACACCGAGGGCGGCACCGATCAGGAGCAGTTCCGCGTGGAGGCCGTGTTCGACCGCTCCGAAACCACTGGGGCCGTCTGGCTCGGGCTCACCGTCGGCTGCGCGCGATGCCACTCGCACAAGTACGACCAGATCAGCCAGAAGGAGTACTACCAGCTCTTTGCCTTCTTCAACAACGGCGATGAAGTCACCCGCCAGGTGCCCGAATCGCCGGAGAAATGGGACAAGTACCAGCGCGACAACGGCGCCGATGTGGCCAGGCTCGCCCCCTTGCAGAAGGCCCTGGATGAAGCCCGCGCCACCATGGTAGCACGGCTGCCGGAGTGGGAGAAAGGCGTGCAGGCAAGGCTCGCCGCCGCACGGACTAACAAGCAGGTGCAGTCTTTCAAGACGTTGCCCGTGGCGAAGATCAGCGCGCTGTCGAAGACCGTCTTCAAAGCCCAGCCGGACGGCTCCTGGCTGGCCACCGGCGCTACGCCAAAGACCGACACTTACACCCTGGAGACTGGCCCGCTCACCCGCCAGGTCACCGCCCTGAAGCTGGAGGCGCTCACCGATCCCAGCCTGCCGAAGCAAGGCCCGGGCCGCATGAAGAAAGGCAACTTCGTGCTCAGCGAAATGAGCCTCACCGCCGATGGCGAGCCCGTGGTGCTGCACAGCGCCAAGGCAGATTTTGAGCAGAAGAAATTCGAGGCCGGCCAGGTGCTCGACGGCGATGAGCAGACCGGCTGGGCCGTGGCTGGCGAGGCAGGCAAGCCGCACTCCATCACCCTGCAACTGGCCCGGCCGCTGCCCGTGGGCGCAAAGGTCTCGCTCAAGCTGGTGCAAAACTATGCCAAGGGGCCCGAGCATGTCCTGGGCCGCTTCCGTCTCCTGGCCGCCAGCGAAGAGACCGAGGCCTGCATCGCGCCTCCAGATGTGGTGAAGACGCTCAATGAAGAGCCCGCGCGGCGCAACCCCGTGGTGATCGCCCCGTTGCATGCCTGGATGGAAAAGGTGGACCCTGCAGTTACCGCCGCTGCCTCAGCCCTCATGAAAGCCAAGGCCGGGCTGCCCAAGCCGCCAGTGATGGACGTGCGCGTGATCGCCCGCCGCGCCACCACCGAGCGCGAAACCAAGGTGCTGCGTCGCGGCAACTTCCTCGATCCGGCGGAGCCCGTGGTTCCCGCCACACTGGAGGTGCTGCCACCGCTGCACGCCCGCACTGCCGGTGCCAAGGCCGACCGGCTGGACCTGGCGCAATGGCTCGTCAGCCCGGCCAATCCGCTCACCCCGCGGGTGACGGTGAACCAGTTCTGGGGCCGCCTCTTTGGCGACGGTCTGGTGCGCAGCGCCGGCGACTTCGGCGTGCGCGGCGATGCTCCCACCCATCCGGAGCTGCTCGACTGGCTGGCCACCGAATTTATGAGCCGCGGCTGGAGCCGCAAGCAGATGCTCAAGCTCATCATGATGAGCGCCACCTACCGCCAGGCCAGCGCCGCGGGCCATGCCCCCTCCGCCCTTCAGGAGGCCGATCCGCGCAACGAGCTGCTCTGGCGGCAGAACCGCCTGCGTGTGGAAGGCGAGATCGTGCGCGACCTGTACCTGGCCGCCAGCGGCCTGCTGAGCCCGAAGATCGGCGGCCCCAGCGTGTTCCCCCCGCTGCCGCCCGATGTGGCAGAGCTCAGTTATGCTAACAACTTCAAGTGGTCAACCAGCGCCGGCGAAGACCGCTGGCGCCGGGGCATGTACACCTTCTTCAAGCGCACCGCCCCGCATCCGGACCTCACCACCTTTGACTGCCCCGATGCGAACACCGCCAACATCCGCCGCACGGTGAGCAACACACCCCTGCAGGCGCTCACCACGCTCAATGCGGAGGCCTTCGCCGAGGCCTCACGCGGATTGGCCCGCCGTGTGCTCACCGAGCCGCTGAAGGGCGACGCCCAGCGCATCGAACGCTGCTTCCGCCTGTGCCTGGGCCGCAAGCCCAAGGGGGAGGAGACCGCCGCGCTGGCCAGGCTGCTGGCCGCCTCCCGCGAGTATTATCAAACCCACTCCGAGGATGCCAAAACCATGACCGCCGTTTACGGAGTGAAGGGAGTGCCCGCCGTCGAATCCGCCGCCTGGGCCGCCACCGCGCGCATCGTGCTGAATTTGGATGAGGTGATTACGAGGGATTGAACGGGTTCGGTGTGTCGATGCACCTCGGACCACGGGCGCTTTGGCCGGGCGATAAGCCCATGCGATCAGGGAAAGGAAGGGAGCAATGAGACTGGAAAGCTTGTAGAACAAGGCCTTCAGCCTCATCTCATTGAGATCGATTGTTGATTTTCCAACGGCAGCGCCCCGGTCTTCAGGCCAATGGCCTGGTATAAGCCAGCCCAGGGCACAGCGAGCTTTGCGAGCGACGCCCTGGGTTTGGACATGAGGGGACAGGGGCGCGAACCGAAGACATCGCCAGGTCACGGGCCATCCAGAAGCGCCGTCGCCAAACATTGCCGGTGAGCTTCGGCAATGCTTGCTGCCATCGCTCTGTTAGTCCAACGACCTCCGCAAGCGCCCGGTTCGCTCCCTGGCTCCGCGCCGTGGACCCAGGGCGTCGGTCGCCAAAGGCTCCCTTTGCCCTGGACTGGCTTGTCCCAGGCCGTTGGCCTGAAGAAGGGCTGAAGAAGGGCTGAAGAAGGGCTGAAGAACGCCTGAGGAACTGCATCTCAAATGCCACTTTCCCCTCGACAATCCCATCCGTAATCCCCACCAGCGCCTTGTCCCTCACTCACCATGAAAACAAGCGCCCATCGCCTGAATTCGCCACCCGCTCCCTGCACCACTCGATTCCGCCTCCATCTGGCCGGATCCGACTCAATCCGACCCGATCCAGGTGAAAAAAACGGCGGCCGCACACGCTCTCCGTCACACCGGACCACCGGTGAGCGGCAAGTTCTGGCCGTTCACGTAGCCGGCGGCCTCGCTGGCGAGAAACACGGCCGCCTGCGCGACATCTTCCGGCACGGCGAGCCGGCGCACGGGCACCCGCCGCGCCTCGGCTTCCTTCACGCGCTGCGGCATGTCCGCCGTCAGCTCCGTGATCGTGATGCCGGGGGAAAGCATGTTGACCGTGATCTGCTGCGGCCCCAGCTCCAGCGCCAGGCAGCGGACCAGGCCCCACAACCCTTGCTTGGCTGCCACATAGGCCCCCATTCTCATCGGTGGCTGGCCAAACATGGCGCTGGTGCCCATGAGAATGCAGCGGCCAAAGCGCCGCTCCGTCATGCCAGGCGTGGCTTCCTGGATCATTTCCAGCGCCGCCTCCACATGCAGCCGCTGAAACGAACGCAAATGGTCCACAGTGATTTCATTCACCGCCAGCGGCCCCACGGGCTGGGTAGCGGCGTGGACCAGAATGTCCAGCCGGCCAAAATCCGCCTGCACCTGCCGCACCAGCTCATTGCCCGCGCCCGGGTTTTCCAGGCTGGCCAGGTAGCAGTGCGCCCGGCCACCGGCGCTGACGATTTGGCGCACCACTTCATCGCCCGCCGTCCGGTTCGATTTGCAGGCGATCGCCACCTGCACACCTGCCGCGGCCAGCGCCTGCGCAATCGCCGCGCCAATGCCTCGCGATCCACCTGTGACCAAGGCCACGCGTGGCTCCTTGGACTCCGTGCCGGAGGTGTCGCCCGCCAGCTTCGAGGCCACTTTCACGCGGGCCGAGCCCTTCATGAGCTCTTCCTTGTTTTGATTGGTGGCGCGCAGCACCAAGTTCAGAGTCTCGGCACCGGCGGAGACGCTTTCGATCTCCGCCTCCACCCGGATCGTGTCGCCCACGAAGGCCGGGCGCATCCACTCCATGCTCTGGTTCATCCACACCGCGCCATGGCCGGGCACCTGCATGCCGATGAGCTTGGACACGATGGCGGACTGGATCGCGCCATGCGCCACCGGCCGGGCGAAGCCGTATTCGCGGGCCGCATCCGCCTGCACGTGCAGCGGATTGCGGTCGCCGGAGAACTGCGCAAAACTTTCCACCAGCGCGGGCGACAACGTCACCTCTTCGCTGAAGACCATGCCGGGGCGGAAGCGCTCAATCATGACCTAGACGCCTTTCTCTTCCAGGATCAGGCTCATCAGCTTCACGGAGGTCATCTCCATGGTTTCTTCCGGGGTGAAGGAGGTGTTAAAGGCTTCCTCCAGCGCCATCACCAGGTTCAGGTGCTTCACGGAATCCCAGGCCGCCACGTTGTCCGGGCTGGTGTCGTCGTTCACGCTGGCTTCAGGCACGCCAAGCACGGCGGCGACGGTGGAACGGAGGGTTTGCTGGCGTTGTTCGGGAGTCATGCGAGGGAGGAATCGAGAATGAAGTAATCTGGCAGGGGGCGCGGATGTTCCAAGGACAAATGCCAGACGTCCCCCTCCGGGTTAAACCCGTGCCGAGATAGGAAATCCGCCGCAGGCTGGTTTTTCGGCGTGGCAAGATACTCACCAATAAGCAGGCGCGCGCCACGATCATGCAGAAGCTTTTCCATCACCGCCAGCAGGGCCGTTTCCACGCCACGGCCGATCACCCGGCAGCTCATCAGAAAGGTGTCCAGCCGCCAGGTTTCCGCAGCTTCCGGCACGAGCACGGCGGCGGCGATCAGGCCGTTGTCGCCAAAGCGGTCCTTCACCCTGGCCCACAGCACCAGCGCGCCGTCTTCGGCCATGCGCTGCAGCTCGGCAGCGCCATGGCGGCGGTTGGTGAGGTTGAACTGGTTGGTCTTGCCCAGGAGCTGCGCCACGCGCGGCAGGGTGGCCTCATCCACGTGGCCGATGCTGAGCGTCATTTGCAGCCCGCGCAGGAAGTCCTCGATGGAGCCGGCCTGCTGCTGCAGTTCCTTGCGCCCGGCGTCTTCCTGATACAGCGCGGCCCGCTTGCGGTCCTCACTAGTGAGGGCTGGCAGGTCGAAGCAGGCGCTGTCCGCCAGCGTGCGCACATAGCCCAGCGGGGTGGTGGGCACCTCCAGCACGGTGACCATGGGGAGCTGCTCGCGCACCCACTGGCGCTCCACCGGGTTGTCATCAAAGAAGACCAGGGAATCGAGGCCGATGTTGAGCGTGCTGGCGATGCGGCGCAGGCTCGTGGCCTTGTCTTCCCAGTGCACCTCAAAGGCGGCGAAGTGACGGCGCTTCAAAAGGGAGAAGGAATGGTTCTCCAGCACGGCCTCCACATCCGCCGCATTGTTCTTGCTCGCCGCCGCCAGCAGGATGCCGCAGTCGTGCAGGGCCAGGATGCGGCGCTGGAAGTCCATGAATACATTGCCCGGATAATCCAGGCCCAGGGCGATGCCATCATGCCCGGCCTCGCCCAGCACGCCGCCCCACAGGGTGTTGTCCATGTCCAGCACCAGGCACTTCTTCGGTGCGATGAACCAGGGTCGCATCCGGCGGGCCGTGGCGCGGGCCACAGCGATGCTGGCTTCGGCGCTCCAGGGGGCACGGGCGAGGTACTCCAGCCGTTCATCGCGCCAGCGGTCCAGGCCGGTCTCGCAAGCCACGCGGGCCACATCCAGCACCTGCACATCCGGCAAAGTGGCGCATACGGCGGCGAGGTCATCATTCAACAACTGCACAAAGCTGGCCTGCGAGGGTGCCAGCGAGACATCCGCAAGGCCGGTGGCGCACCACAGCGGCGGTACAAAAGAGCCCACAAGCACCTTGGCACTGGTCCTGGAACGCAGCGCTTGCAGCAGGCTCGTCCAGCGCTCGCGCAATCCCGTGCGCACCTCTTCCAGGGCCGCTGGCGTGTGCGACACAAATCGCGGCCCCAGATCCGGCAGCCAGTCCTCCAGCCGTGCCAGCACCAGCACTGCATCGTGTTGCCGGGAGTAAAGCTCGCTGCCAGCATCCACCACCTGTTGCTCAATCTGGCCGTAAGGTGCCAGCCAGGCCTCAACGCTGAGCTGCCGCCGCTCTGCCTCCACTTCCAGGCAGGGCTTCAGGAAGTCGGTGGTAAAGGTGGCCAGCACCGCCAGGCTCCTGCGCGGCCGGTCCGCCACAGCTTCCAGTTCACGAGCCAGACGCAGGTAGTCGGCACGAGTGATGGCGGCGGGCAGGGCGGGGATTTCTGGAGCGGGCATCGGGGAAGGGAGAGGGCGGCGGATGATAGCCGGTTTTTCAAGGACGCCAACCGTCACAGCTACAGAATGTCTCGGCAGCGTTTTGGAACCGAAGCGCAGCGAAGGGTAGCCAGCCGAAGGCTGCCCGAAGGGCGAACGAAGTGAGTCAATGCGGTGGCAAGCGACAGCGCGACCTGACATTTACCCACATTTATGCAGGTGTTGCCATTGCTGTTGATTCAGAGCCCCGACAGGGGCAGGACAACAGAGCGAAGGGCAAGGAGCGCAGCGACGCAGCCCTGGTATCGCGAATGCGATGCCAGAAGCCCTGCAAGGGCGAGACAATGGCCGGGGCGCTTGTCCCACATTTGAGTCTCTTCATGACGTCACACCCAGCACAGCATGTCACGCCCCTTCAGGGCTGGATCCACTGGGCCTCTGATACCAGGGCTGCGTCGCTGCGCTCCTTGCCCTTCGCTTTGTTGTCCTGCCCCTGTTGGGGCTCCAGGCAACCTGACGACAATGCATTCACAAATGTGGGTAACAGTCAGGTCGCGCTGTCGCTTGCCACCGCATTGCCTCGCTCCGCTCGCCCTTCGGGCAGCCTTCGGCTGGCTACCTTCGCTGCGCTTCGGTTCCAAAACGCTGCCGAGACATTCCCTGCGACCTGTCCACCCAATCCACCCAGGCTCCCCCAAGCAATTTCAGTTGCCGCTTTCTGCGGGATGCACCATGAGCACAGCGATCATGGCCTTCCGCATCGAACGATTCCCCGACACTGCCGAGGCCCGCGCGGCCGCGGTGCGCTTCAACGAACGGCTGCGCACCAAAGGGCACACGGAGTTCCAGCTCATGGAAAACCCCTTCTGCAAGCACGCCCCAGAAGGCCTGGGCCTGCCCCAGTGGCAGCAGTACTTTCTGGCCACGGAGGATACCGCCGGGGTGCCAATGGAGGCGCGCGGCGGCTACATCATGCAGTACCAGAACGTGCAGCGCGAAGGGCGGCCGGAGGCGGCCCCCTGCGGCTTCCTGCGCCTGCCGCTTTCCGAAGGCATCACGGACCCGCGTTACGCTGCCGTGGGCATGCTGCTGCTGCGCGATGCGATGAAGCGGGAGCCGGAGCTGTGCTCGCTGGGCATGGGCGGCATCCAGCGCCCGCTGCCACGCCTGATGCAGGGCATGGGCTGGCATGTGGTGGAGGTGCCGTTTCACTTCCATGTGCTCAATCCCTTCGTCTTCTTCCGCAATGCCCGCGTGCTGCGCCGGAAGCGTTTCATGACCCCGGCCTGTGAAACCGCTGCCTGGACGGGCCTCGGCCGCCTGGCCATGGCCTTCATGCAGCGCCGCCAGCCTTCCCGGCGCCATGTCGATCCCGGCGTGGAGGTCGCTCAAGAGCCCACCTTCGGCCCCTGGGCGAACGAGGTGTGGGAGCGCAGCGCCCCGCACTACTCCTTCTGCGGCCAGCGCACCACGCATCTGCTCAATACCCTGTACCCCGCAGACGACTCGCGCTGGATCCGCCTGCACCTGCGCAAGGAGGGCAAGTCCATCGGCTGGGCCCTGCTGCTTGCCACCGATGTGCGCGACCACAAGCAGTTTGGCAACATGCGCCTTGGCTCCCTGGCGGACTGCCTCAGTACGCCTGAGGATGCTCCTCTGGTGGTGCGCGCCGCGATGGCTGAACTGCGCCGCCGCAAGGCGGACCTGATCGTGACCAACCAGATGAACGCCTCCTGGAACACGGCCTTGAAACAGAACGGCTTCCTCGGCGGCCCGTCTAACTTTGTCTGGGCTGTGGCCCCATCGTTGCAAAAGAAATTCACCTCCATCGCCGAAGCCGTTCCCCGCGCCCATATGAACCGCGGCGACGGTGACGGCCCCATCAATCTCTAGGCATGTTGACCGGCTGGCCGGTAACCGCACCTGGCCGCATTCCCCATGCTTTTCAGTTGCCGCCCCCGGTGACTTGCAGCATGGAGCATGCGCCTCTCCCCTCTGCCCATGGCACTGCGCGCCCCCTCCAACATCCCCTGGCCCGACGGCAAGGATTTCGCCTTCACCGTGTTCGACGACACGGAGCGCGGCACCGTGGAGAACAACCGCGCCATCTACGGCCTGCTGCGCGACCTGGGCATGCGCACCACCAAGTCGCTCTGGCCCGTGGCGGGCCCTGGCGAGCCGGACATCCCGGGCCCGACCTGCGAGGAAGAGGACTATCTGGAGCTCTGCCTCCAACTTCAGCGCGAAGGCTTCGAGCTCGCGCTGCACAACGCCACCTACCACACCTCCGACCGGGCGTTGACGCTGCGCGGCATGGACCGCTTCCGCGAGCTTTTCGGCCACGATTCCTACACCCTGGCCAATCACTCCACCAATCGCGAAGGCCTCTACTGGGGCCCGGCGCGGCTCTCAAGCTGGCGGCGCAAGCTGTACTCCGTGCTCCAGCGCGGGGAGAAGTTTCGTGGCCACGTGGAAGGCGACCCCTTGTTCTGGGGCGACCTGTGCAAGGAGCGCGTGCGCTATGTGCGCAACTTCACCTACAACGACCTAAACACGACGGCCATGGTGCCGCAGATGCCATACTACGACCCGCAGCGGCCCTGGGTGAACCAGTGGTTTGCCGGCTCCAACGGCTCGCAGGAATCCACCTTCCACCGCTACGTGACCAAGCGGGCGGTGGACAAGCTCGTGGCCGAGCGCGGCGGCTGCATCCTGTACACCCACTTCGGCAAGGACTTCTACGGCTGGCATGAAAAGGGCAAGCTCAGCGCCCGGTTTGTCGAGATCATGGAATACATCGCCAGCCGCAATGGCTGGTTCGTCCCCGTGGGCACGATGCTCGACTTCCTGGCCAGCCAGCAGGCCCGGCCCCACGTGATCTCCGATGCCGAGCGCAGCACCCTGGAGAACCGCTGGCTCCTGGATCAGATCTCCGGCCTGCATTCCCGGTTCACCGACGAATAATCCCGGCCTCGTGCCGCTTCTCTTTCTTCCTTCCCTCCCATGAGCAAGACTCACGAACAACGCATCCACGACGAACTCATCTTCCAGGCTGATCAGGCCGCCAAGGAGCTCGCAGCCATGCGCCGCACCACCGATGAGCTGGTGGAGCAGTACCGCTCCGCTAAAAACTGGCGCAACAACCGCGTCGAATGCCTCATCCGCCTGCTGACCCTGAACAAGCCTTCCTTCATCTGCGACTTCGGCTGCGGCAGCGGCGAAATGGCCACCCGCTTGGGCCGCATGGGATTCCGCGTGGAAGGCTATGACGTTTCCCCCGAGCTGATCGAGGTGGCCCGCAAGCGCGCCGTGCTCGACGGCGTGGAAGACAAGGTCTCGTTCGTGGTTGCCGACGGGGCCAGCGACTCGATGCCCAAGGGCAAGTTCGATGCCGTGCTCGCCATGTCCGTGCTCCACCACCTGCCGCTTGAAGAGGGACTGCGCACTCTTAACGACCTGCTCATGCCCGGCGGCCGCATCGCCTTCCAAGAGCCTGTGGCCTATTCCAACGTCCTGCAATGGTTCCGCGACCGCTCGTCCATTCCCAAAGATGTAAGCCCGGATGAGCGCCAGCTTTCGTGGAAGGAAATCGAGCGCATCGGCGAAGTCTTCGAGATCGAGGAGATCCGCCACTACTCCATCACCCACCGCATCTTCCGCTACATGCCGGCTTCCATCGAGGACGCCGTCAGCCACTTCACCATGGTGCTGGACCAGGTGCTCTTGAAGATCCCCGGCATGAAGCACTTTGCCGGCACGGTGGTGATGCTGGTGCGCAAGCGCGGTTAATCCCCGAGCCCGTAAGCCTCGCCCGTCACCCAGCCGTCCTCCTCCTCGAATGCGATGCGCAGGGGACGGCAGCAGACTTCGCAATCGTAGTCCACATCGCACGGGCACTCATCGGGAGAGGGGGCCGGCACGCTGAAGACTTGGAAGCAGCTCGGGCAGGTGACGTCGCAGGTTTCCATGGTTGCTTAAAACTCCGGTGCCGCCACGCCTTCCTCAATGTGCACAGGCTTGTAGCCGCCCTTCCGTTTGAAGTGCAGGAACAGGCCCAGGTAGCACAGCAGCATGAAGCTGGGCAGCGTGGCCACATACAGGAAGGTGTTCTTCTTGCTCACCGCCTGCACTTTCTCCAGGGCCGCCAGCTCGGGCGCGGGAAGCTGCTTGATCTTTTCCTGGTCCAGCACCGGCGGGCCGGACTGGCCGGGCTTGGCCGGCACCGCGATCTTTTGCAGCAGAGCGGGCTGCTCCTTCTTCAACTGCGCTCCCACATCCGTATCCTGCAGGGAGCCAATGGTCGGGCTGCCGATCACGCCCAGGAACAGCACGCCCATGGCAGAGACGCCGTTCAAGGTCAGTGCGCCGCCTTTGGGAAACTGCTCAGAGGTAAAGCCCAGCGTGGTGCTCCACAGGAACGTCTTGCCAAACGCATAGACGGTGGCCGCCGCGAGAATGAGGTAGCCCGTGGCAGAGTACAGGCACAACAGCCCGCCAATGGCCACGGCCGAACCAATGACCAGCAAGCCAATCGGCGAGGCACGCTCCACCACCGGTCCGGCATAGAAACGCAGCACCGTCATGATGGCCGACACATAGACGAACACCCAGGTGGCAAAGTTCCTCACGTCTGGCCCTGAGAGTTTCAGCAGCTCCGGCATCCAGCCATCCGTACCCAGTTCGGTGGTGGCCAGCGGACCGATAATAACGAGCACCACCACGAACAGCGGGTTGCCCAGCGAGCGGGTATAACCCATGGCAAACACTGCGGCGAGCAGCCCCGCACCTACAGTGGCGATGCCGGTGGTGGTGGAGCTCAGCGGCTTCAGGCCGTCGAGCCACGGGGTGCCGGTGGAGAGAAGCTGCAGCACGGCGGCAAACACCAGTGCGCCAATCATGAAGAAGCCCACCGCTCCCACCTCGCGCAGCATGTCCCGGTAGGACACGCCCGCTGCCACCCGTTCATTGACCGGAAAGCTGCGCGGCAGAATCATGAGGGCATAGAGCACCACCGGCACAAAGCACAGCGCAAAGCGGAACTGCCACACCGCGCCAAAGAACAGCTTCGTATCCGGAAACACAGCGCAGAACAGCGCCCCCAGCGCCAGCCCCGCCGGCCAGCCCGCGTGCAGGATGTTCAGCCACTTTGCCTTCTCCTTGCTGAACACCGTGGCGATCACCGGGTTGATGAAGGACTCCACCGTGCCGTTGGCCACCGCCACCAGAAAGCTGCCCCAGTAGAACGACTCATACCCGCTCGCCTTCAGCGTCAGGATCAGCGACACCACATGGCAGACCACGGCGAACAGCGCCACCGTCTTATACCCGATGCGGTCGATCACCAGGCTGAAGAAGATGATGGACAAGGCGAACGGCCACATGCCCGCACCGCCGATGTTGCCCTTCTGCGTCTCGGTCAGGTTGAAGTGTTGCTGAAGGTCGCCGATGGTGTTGGCCCGCACCGCAAACACAAAGGAGGTGGCGACCAGGGCGATGAAACACGCCCAAAACAGTTTCATGTCAGGCCCGCTGCTGGAAGAGGAGGAAGTGCTGGATGGCTGGCTCATGGGAAGGAAGGGATTACAACGAACGGCGCGCCACAGGGCAATCTTTTTCGTGAACAGCCGTGGCCGGTGAACACCAGCAGCTGGCGCAGGCGCAAGATTTGGTTCCCGCGCTTCGTAGGTTCACCATCGTGCAACGCCTTCCTCCAGCACTGTGCACCTCCCGCCGCGACTTCCTTCATGGCGGAGCCATGGGCTTGCTGGGTCTCACCGCCGGGCCGCTCGGCATGCTCAATGCCCTGGGTTCGCCTTCCCCGCGAGCCTCCAGCGGCCCAGGCAAGGCGAAATCCGTGATCCTGATCTTCAACGGCGGCGCGCCGAGCCATATCGACCTGTGGGACCCCAAGCCCGATGCGCCGCAGGAGGTGCGCGGCCTCTTCTCCACCATCCGCACCAACGTCCCCGGCGTGCGCATCTCCGAGCTGCTGCCGCGCATGGCGAAACGGATGGACCGCCTCGCCCTGGTGCGTTCGGTGTATCACGGCCACACCAGCCACAACGCCGGCATGCACTGGGCCTCCACCGGCCGCCCGTATCGCGTGGACAGCACGCTCCTGCACCCCAGCAGCACCGACCTTCCCGGCCTCGGCACCCTGGTGGGCTGGCTGGCCCAGCGCGACGGCTTCAGCAAAGGCGTGCCGCCTTACGTCATCACGCCCTTCCCCACCTGCGATAGTACAGTGTATCTCACTCCGGGCCAGTTCGGCGGCTGCCTGGGCCCGCGCTATGATCCCTATGTGCTGGACGCGGATCCGAATGCGAAGAACTTCAAAGTGACCGGCATGTCCCTGCCGCCAGAGATGCCCGCCAGCCGTTTTCAGGAACGCATGAGCCTGTTAAAAGAGCTCACCGCCAGTTCGCCGGTGATCTCCGCGCCGCAGACCTCCGACATCGACATCTTCAACCAGCAGGCCGCTGCACTGCTCCAGTCGGGCAAAGCCGCCGATGCCTTTGACCTCTCCAAGGAGCCCGACTCCGTGCGCGAACGTTACGGCCGCCATAGCTGGGGCCAGTCGCACCTGCTTGCCCGCCGTCTGGTGGAATCCGGCACCCGTTTCATCACCACCGTCAACGGCCCCAGCATCACCTGGGATACCCACAAAGACAACTTCAACAAGCTCAAGGACCGCCTGGTGCCGCCCATGGAGCAGGCATACGCCGCTCTGATCGATGACCTTGAGGAACGCGGCCTGCTCGATACAACGCTGGTCGTGTGGATGGGGGAATTCGGCCGCACCCCAAAGATCAATGCCGACACCGGCCGCGACCACTGGCCCAACTGCTTCAGCGTCGTGCTCGCCGGCGGCGGCATCCGCGGCGGCCAGGTCATCGGAGCCTCCGACAAGATCGGCGCCTACCCCATCGAACGGCCCGTAACCCCGGCAGACATCCACGCCACGGTTTATGCAGCCTTGGGTTATGACGTGAAGAGCATCAGCTACCAGTCCGCCGACGGCCGCCCCATCGCGCTGACGGAAGGCTCGCCGATGATGGAGCTGTTTTAATCGCAGACGACCTTCCAGGTCGTACACTGGCCGAGAGACCTTCTAGGTCGTTTCGGACCTGCGGGAGAACGCACGCACTGTCTCCAGGCCCGGCCTGGACGCCGCCGCCCGCCATCAATTTGTGATACAGCATCTCACTACCGCACCACCTTCGCCCCCAGCCGCCGGCTGATGTCATCCAGCGATGCATACCACTGGCTCCGGTCCTTGGACTCGTCCCACAGCTCCTTGAGCTCCGAGTCGGTGCGGATGCGCTGCAGCGCTTCACGGGCCACGGAGACGAGGTCACGCACATCGAGCCTCGCATTGGCCGCCACCCATTCCTGGGCCATTTCATCCAGCTCCTCCGGCGGCTGCCCGCGCAGGGCCGCCACGATCTCTGCCGCCGCCACGCCCTGGCTGGCTTCGGTCACTTCCAGCTCGCCTTCCTCCGCCGTCACCACCACATCCAGCGCATCGGCGATGAGGGTGGCGTCGGCCGATTCCTGCAGCTCTTCCAGCCAGTCGCCGGAATCATCATTGTCGAATGCTCCCCAGCCCCACGCGCCCATGGTGTCTTGGTCTTTCTACGGTTCGATTCGTTTGCATCACCTCGACGGCCACGGCCGCCGCACGCGGCATGGCTGATGTGATGCGAGTCTAACGAACGGCCTCACGGCTTTTTTCAAACGGACGTGCAGGCGTTGGAAAAAAATATTCACCTGCGCGCCGCCCATTGGCTAACATTCAGATGGCATTCATCGAATCTTCGCCCATCGTGCATGGAGGATGCCTTTCTTTTCCTGCCAAGCTGACGAATTGGTCAAAGGGCGTCCAATGTCGCGCCGCTCCTCACAAAAAAAACGGCGCCACCCTTGCCGGATGACGCCGCTTCAAAGCACGCCTTAAACCACTCAGGCCTCCAGCTTCCAGGGCCCGCGGTACTCGCGGCTGAGCAGCTTGCTGGCGGCATCGTTGCCGATGATGACTTCCTTTTCCGGATCCCACTTCACCGTGCTGTTGGTCAGCAGCGAGATGAGCGCGAGGTGACCTGGGATGGCGCTGTGGTGGCCGGTGGTCACGGGCGTAACGGTCGGCTTGTGGCTGCGCACGCAGTCCAGGAAGTTGCGCTGATGGCCGGGCGAATCGTAGAGCTTCACCTTGATCACATCGTCGCCAAGCTTCTTGGGCCTCGCGGACTGCACCACCTGCTTGGTCTTCTCATCACGCCGGTTGAGCACGTCCTTCAGATCGGGGTTGGAGGAGTCGAAGCCGCTGCGGTCCACCCACACCCAGCCGTCGGAGCCGATCCATTTGGCGCCCATCTTCACATCGCCGCCCTCGTTGGAGATCAGCATCTTCACGCCGCTGGCGTACGTGGACTCGGCCTTGTAGGCGGTGGCCGTGTTCCACACGTCGGAGCGCGGAGGCATCGTCACGCTCACAGGCCGCATTTCCACCGGGCCGGTGTTGTCGCAGTCCATGCCCCAGTGGGCGATGTCGCAGTGGTGGCCGATCCAGTCAAGAAGCTGGCCGCCGCCGATGTTGTAGTTCCAGCGCCAGTTCTTGTGCACGCGCGCCTCGATGTAATCCTCCATCGTGGCCGGGCCGATCCACATCTCGTAATCAAGCTCGGGCGGCGGGGCGGTGACCTGGGTCTTGCTGCCGGTGCCGGCGAAATCGTGATGGCCGCTGGGCAGGCCCACCACCAAGTTCTGCAGCTTGCCGATCAGGCCGTTGCGAACGAATTCCGCCGCCATGCGATACTGCGACTGGCTGCGCTGCCAGCTCCCCGTCTGCCAGATGACGTCGTATTTTTTCACCGCGTTCACGATCGCCTGCTGCTCGGCGATGGTGCGTGCCAGGGGCTTCTCGCCGTAGATGTGCTTGCCGGTACGCGCGGCCTCGGTTGCCACCAGCGCATGCCAGTTGTCCGGGATGGCGATCATCACCGAGTCAATGTCCTTGCGCGCCATCACCTCGCGGTAGTCGTGGTAGGCCTTGCAATCGGCGTTGCCGTAGGCCTTGTTCACGGTGCTCACCGCCGCCAGGAGGTGGTTCTTGTCCAGGTCGCAGGCGGCCACCACGCGGCAGTCCTGCTCCTTGAGGAAGGCATTCGTATTCGCCGGGCCCTGCATGCCCCAGCCAAAGACGGCCATGGTGATCTTGTTGGAGGGCGCATCCTGCCCCAGCACGGAAGCGGGAATGATGGAGGGAAAACCGAAGGCGGCGGCGGCTCCGGTGGTCTTTTTCAGAAAGTGACGGCGCGAGGTGTTGGCCATGGGAAGGGGATGGATCTTGGGTTGTAAAGAAGGGCGTTTGTAACGAACGCGCCGCCGGGAGTCGAGCTTTCGTTTTGGGCAAAGTTGGACGCGGCACGAATCTTGTGTTGCACCGCATGCCACCCTTTCCGGAGCCTACCCTGGAATCGCCACGCCCAGCGTGCCCTCGCCCTTCCACTGCGGATCGGGCACCAGCGGCACGCGCGGGCACACAGGGATGAACCGCTGCAGAAACACGATAAGATAAAACACCTGCATGCGCCACCAGATCGAAAACGTATTGGCCAGGTTGCCAGCCAGCACTGTGGTGACGGTCTGCACCAGCTTGAAGTGGTCGGTGGGATTGGTGATCACCTCGGCAAACTGCGGCTGGTACCAGTGGCTGACGAACTTCAGGTACAGGTCCATCACGCGATTCACACCCTGCTCGTACTTGTTAAACGCCTCCGCGCGGCCAGAGGGCCGGGTAAGCGCGATGTGCAGGGCGTCGGCCGCCTCCTCACCTGAGCGCATGCCGAGGCAGACCCCGGTGCTGAACACGGGATCAATGAAGCCCGCGGCATCGCCAGCCAGCATCCAGCGCTCGCCCACCAGGCTGGTGTTGCGGTAGGAGTAGTCGCTGGCCGAATGCACGATGGTCACGCGCGTGGCGTTGGTCATGCACTTCCAGATCAGCGGCTGCTCGCGCATGGCCTGGTCAAGCGCGTCCTCGGGCGACTGCTTCAAGCCTTTGAAAGTGGTGATGTCCATCACGAAACCGATGCTCATCTTCGTGGGCGTGAGCGGGATCATCCAGAACCAGCGGTCCTTGCCGGTGATGATGCGGATGAACGAGCCCTCGATGCCTTCTGCGCGTGTGACGTTTTCGAAGTGGGCGAAGACGGAAAACTTCTTCAGGTTGTGGTAGTTGCGCTTCAGCTTGAAGTGCTGGCCCACCATGGATCCGCGGCCGCTGCAATCGAGCAGGTAGCGGCTGCGCAGCTCCTGGGTGCCATCGGCGTTTTTGATCTTCAAGCGCACCTCGTCGGGCTGGAAGTCGATGCTTTCCACGCTGGTTTGCTCGCGCACTTCGGCACCATTGGTCGTAGCGTTGTCGAGCAGCAGCTTGTCAAACTCCGAGCGGGTGACCTGCCAGGCCTTGGTGGCTCCGGGCACCAGGCCATTTTTGAACAAAATCTGCGCCACATTGGTGCCGCACACGGTGGAGATTTCTGCGCCGTACTTGGGCAGGAACATCTCGTCCATCTTGTCCTCCAGGCCGAGCCGTTTGAGAGCCTCGGCGCTGTGCGGCAGCAGGGATTCGCCGATGTGGAAGCGGGGAAATTTGTCACGCTCCAGCACCACCACCTTATGCCCCTGGCGGGCTAAGAACGTCGCAGCCGTGCTGCCGGAAGGGCCGCCGCCGATGATGGCGACATCATAAGTTGTGTCCATGGTGAAAGTGATCAGGCTTCCTTGCGCTGGCGGTCGCGGATGTCCAGGAGTTGCTTCATCACCGGATGCAGGTTGCCGCTCCAGGTGGTGGTGCCAAAGGCATCGTGCAGGGTGCGATAGAGGCCGTAGAGCTCGTGGTAGATGACGTGGTTTTCCGGGATGGGATGGAACACCTTGTCACGCGTGGCAGTCATCGCCTGCTGCAAGGTGCCGAGCTCACCCGCACCCGCCGCCGCGGCCCCAAAGATCGCCGCGCCCAGCGCGCAAGTTTGCTCGCTGCGGCTCACCTTCATCGGCCTGCCAAGCACGTCGGCATAGATCTGCATCAGCGTCTCGTTCTTGATCGAAAGACCGCCGGTGTTGACCACTTCCAGCACGGGCACGCCATGCTCCTCGATGCGGTTGATGATGGTCAGCGCGCCGAAGGCCGTGGCCTCGATGTAAGCGCGGTAAATCTCATGCGCCTGGGTGTGCAGGGTCTGGCCGATAAGCAGGCCGGTGAGCCGGTGATCCACGAGGATGGTGCGGTTGCCATTGTTCCAGTCCAGCGCCATCAGGCCCGTGGCACCGGGCTTCTGGCCGGCCATGGCCTTCTCCATCGCTACAAACTTGTCGCCCACGTTGGTGCCATAGCTGTCCGGAACCAGATGGTTCACCAGCCACAGGAAAAGGTCGCCCACCGCGCTTTGCCCCGCCTCAATGCCGTAGCTGCCCGGCAGCACCGAGCCGTTGACGATGCCGCACACGCCGGGGATGTCGGCCAGCGGCTTGTTAGCCGGAGCAATCATCAAATCGCAGGTGCTGGTGCCTAGGATCTTGGTGATCGTGCCCTCCTTGATGCCCGCGCCCACTGCGCCCATGTGCGCATCGAAGGCCCCCACGGCCACGGCGGTGCCAGCGGCAAGGCCGAGCTTTTCCGCCCACTCACTTGTTAATTCACCCGCCTTGGTGTCGGAAGTGTGCGCCACATCAAACAAACGGTCGCGCAGGTTCGCCAGCTCCGGGTCGAGCTGCGCCAGGAACTCCTTGTCCGGCAGCCCGCCCCACTCCGCATTGAACATCGCCTTGTGGCCCGAGGCACATACGCCGCGCTTGAGGGTGAGGGGATCGGTGTTGCCCGTGAGCACCGCCGGAATCCAGTCACAATGCTCCACCCAGGAATAGGCGCTGGCAAAGACCGCCGGGTCAATGCGACGCAGGTGCAGGATCTTGCTCCACCACCACTCGCTGGAATAAATGCCGCCGCACTTCGCCAGGTACTGCGGGCGAATCCTCGCCGCCAGCGCCGTGATCTCCGCCGCCTCCGCATGGCCGGTGTGATCCTTCCACAGCCAGACATACGCGTTCAAGTTGTCCGCAAACTCCGGCAGCAGCGCCAGCGGCGTGCCGTCCTGCGTCACCGGAATGGGCGTGCTCCCCGTGGTGTCAATGCCAATGCCTACCACCTGCGCCGGATCAAAGCCCGGGGCCTTCGCCTTTGCCTGCTCCAGCGCTCCTCGCGTCACCGCCACCAGCCCGTCCAAGTAGTCCCGCGGGTTCTGCCGAGCCACATGCGGATCGCGCGGATCGGTTAGGATCCCCAGCACGCCGGAAGGATAGTTGAACACCGTGCTGCCCACCTCCGTACCATCGCTGAGATCCACGAGAAGGGAGCGGCAGGAGTTCGTGCCGTAGTCAATGCCAAGGGCGTAGCGTTTCATCGGCCCCGATCAAAGCGGAAGCCCCGGCATTGGGCAAAGGGTATTTGGGGGACACCAAACCCGGGAGTGGCTGGCGTCTCGACCACCTTCCACTTCCGGACCTGGCAGAAGAACGCTCTGTGCGATGTGGAGCGGGAAGTAACCACTCCAGTGGTGCCGGCAGGGCTCTGTGGCGCAGTTTGCTCGTTGTGCGTCGCTTTAGCGCGTGGGGTTGGACTGAGTTCAACGCGTGGAGCTGCGCCACCTCACGCGCTAAAGCGACGCACAACGAACGCTGAGGCGCTGCGTGGTGCGAGGCTATGAACATGCAACTACGTTCAAGTTAGTCGGGGGGATAAAGGCGCTCCCCGGAAACTCAAGTCCCGCGCCGGTGCTTCGCCCAGTGGCCTCCTTGCTGGGAGCGCTGGCGTCCCGCCGGCCGCTGTGCACGGCCATGCGTGTGCGCTGCGGAGCCTTCTCGATGCTCGAAGGCATGGGGCTGCGGCGCTACGCACGTCGGCGGGACGCCAGCGCTCCCAGCAAGGAAGGCGCTCGACGAAAAGAGCCCGAGGGCAGCTCTGATCGGCGGATGGAGTTTTAGGGAGTCCCCATGAGGCATGGCTCCTCCTCTTCGTGAATCTCAGGCCGTTACTTGTTGAATCTCCCAGCCTTTGCGGCACAGCGGCCTGACGAACTCGTTGGCCTTTTCGTTGTTGGTGAAGCGCAGATTGGGGCCGTCCCACAAGAGCTTCTCGCCAGGGAAGCGCCAGGCGATGGTGCCAAGCAATAGCCATTCCACATAGGGGCCGGCGATGCTGAAGTCCGAGCAGGCGGCGGGGCCGCCTTTGCACGCGCGGATCCAGTCCTTGAAGTGGCCGGGGGAGCGTTCGATCACCTTCTCGGGAGCGACAAAGTCCTTCATGGCCGACTCGGGCATGCGGCGCACGCTTTCACCGCGTCCGTTCGTGCCGATGAAGCCTTTCGCGCCGACAAAGATTTCATTGAAGCGCTTGCAGTCTTCAGGCGTCAGACCCGTGGGCGGGGTGAAGCGTTTCGCCGCGTTGCCTTCATACCAGTGCACAGTGACGGGCGGCATCTTGCCCTCCGGCACGTGCTTGTTAGGCCGCTCAGGGAAATGAATCTTCGCGGAGTAATGCGGGTAGGTCACGGGATTGACGCCCTCGACGTAATCACATTCCACGCTCTCCGGGGCACCGAGCTGCAGGGCCCAGTTCGCCGGGCCGCAAATGTGCACGCCCCAGTCGCCGATCATCTGCGTGCCATAGGCCTGGAAGCCGCGCCAGTTGATCGGCGCGATCTTGCTGCTGTAGGGATGCTCCGCCGCGCGGCCGGTCCAGATGTCCCAATTGAACGACGCCGGCACCGGCTCCGCCGCCGGCCATTCCGTGATGCCGCGCGAGAAACCGCCGCCGTTCATGGCGTGCACCTCCCGGATCTCGCCGATGTCACCGCGCCAGATCATCTCGCAAGCGATGCGCGTCGCCTCGGCGGAGTAACCCTGGTTGCCCATCTGCGTCGGCACCTTGTACTTTCGTGCCGCCGCCGCCACCTGCCGCGCCTCCCATATCGTCTGGGTCAGCGGCTTCTGGCAATGCACGCCAAGCCCCCGTTCCATCGCCCACAACGACACCGTCGCGTGCATGTGGTCGGGAATCGTGATGGTCACGCCATGCAGGTTCTTGTGCTCCTTGTCCAGCATCTCGCGGAAGTCGCGATAGAGCTTCGCCTGCGGGTATTTCGCCGCCGCCTTCGCGAGGAAGTTCTCGTCCACATCACACAGCGCATAGATGTTTTCGCCCGACACGCCGTTGACATCCGAACCGCCCTGCATCCCTCCCACACCGATGCACGCCACATTCATCTTCTCACTCGGCGGCACATGCCCCTCGCCGCCCAGCACATGCCGCGGCACGATCTGAAACGCCGCCGCGGCCGCCGCCGACCTCTTGATGAAATCCCGCCTGCCGATGTTCGATCCGTTGCTCAATGTGCGTTCCATAGGGTGTGTGCTGCGATGATTATTGCGATGGATCAATGACCCTAGCCGGGATGCGATTCACCTGTCAATGAATTGTCAGGTGACCCCAGTCCCCATTTTCGGTCGTCCCTGCCGGGACATCGATCTGTGAGGGGGGAGCCGGAGAGCACCTGATTCTTCTTTGCTCCGCGAATGTTTCAGCGCTGGGTAAGGCGGGCTCGGCCCCGGTAGTCCCGCCAGGGACGAAAGAGGTTTCTCTGGTTTTCAAAGGCAGGGATTGTACACGCCTCTTTCGTCCCTGCCGGGACTTCCGTCTTCCATGGCGCCGATCCCAGCGCTGAAGCGCTGGGTTATTGTCGGTCGTCCCTGCCGGGACTGCCATCCTCCATCGCACACACTGCCGGGACATCGATCTGTCAGGCGGGAGGTGCCGTCAAATTTTAGATCCCGGTCCTGATCCACGGTCTCTCTTCGACGCCGCCTGCTTGCGCGCCAGCCAGGTGCGCATCGCCAGGGCCAGCAAGGGGGCGAGGCAGAAGGCGAGTACTAGAGCTACGGATTCTGGGCTCATGCTTCTGTGTAAGGCCTCCGGTTGCGGGCCGCAAGATGGGTGTTTCACTCACAGGGTGGGGTAGCACTCATTGTTCCGGCTTTGGCGCTCACAGCATCATCAGACCGAGCGCGGGCCGACCAAAACGCTGGTGGCCACGGCCCATCGCAGTCTGTTGCATGATCAAAGTCTTGTGCTCGCCTTCGCCATAGCTTAGACGTTTGACCACCTAACCCGCGCAAATCTATCAATGGCCTTTATGGAACCCCTGCAGACAGCGCGACAACTCATTAATCGGCAGAGGAAGCGGCATGCCATTGTTGAAGCCATTTATCTGATGCTTGCGATTGCTGGCGTCTGGTATGGCATCGTCGTCATGGAGTATCCCGGAGAGTGCGTGTTTGTTGCTTTGATTGGGTTCATGTTTTTGAGCTTCATACAGAGCCGCGCTGATGTCTGCCCTTTGTGTGAGCACAGCATCTCTATGCTTCCTTCAGAAGGACATTTCCGGATCCCAGAGCTCTCACACGCAGTTCGCTTTTGCCCCTTCTGTGGAGCTGACTTTTCCACTAGTGTCACCCATGGAGCTGCCACGTTACCTCCGACTCAACCGTCATGAATCAGAGACCACTGGCCAGAACAAGGGCGAACAAAACGCTGGTGGCAACGGCTCGCAGCTGTCCGTCGTGTCAGTGGAGTCTTGCGCTCGCTGTCGCCACAGCTTAACGTTCGGCCAAGCATAGCGCCATGGAATACTACCGGCCCATCATGTCCTATGTGACCATCACTTGCCTTGTGCTCGTGTGCATCATCGTCGGTGCATCACTCTACGACTCCAGGAGATGTTATCGGATTGCCTTGGGCTGCTATTCCGTAGTCGCACTTGTTGCAGCATTCCAGGCGCTGGTTCCTTACATCCTTGGTATTTACATGGCGAACGCATTCAACTCGAGCCACGAGGTTCCAGTGACCGGCTACATCCTGCCCGTGCTCACTTTTGTCGGTTTTATCTATCCAGCACTAAGCTTGTATCCATTCATGTCAGGCAGGAGCGGCAGGATCGTTGCCTTCACCTTCGCCGGTTTGTCTGTCGCTTTTTCCATCGGTTCATTCGTGGCGGAAGCTGTCCAGTGGCCCTTCACCCAAGAGGGAGGCATGTACTTCCGGAGCGGTATCTTTGCTGTTTTTCACCTCTTGTTGTGGCTCCGAGTCTATGATTTGCGAGCAGCGTCTGAGAGCACATGAACCCGAATCCTATCATCCGCCAAACGAAGGCGAGCAAAACGCTGGTAGCAACGGCTCGTAGGTGGCTGTCGTGTCAGCAAAGTCTTGCGCCCGCCGTCGCCACAGCTTAGACGTTAGGCCCTTCGCATGACACCCGACCAGAAGCGTGAGCTAAAGAAACGCGGCAAGCTGATTGTCGAGCAGAGGTCGGCAGCCCTTCACGAGGCGCAGCGTCAGGCCAATCCGAATCTTTCGACAGAGAGTTTTCGGACGGCGACAGCCAATGAGGAATGGTTTCGAGAACATTACGAGAGCATTCCCGCCGTCGAAGTTTCGCGGCGCTTTGTTGTCACGGCAGCAGGCGACCTCGGGCTCACGAGTCCGTTCGTGGAGTGCCTCAGTTGCCACGACGTTCTGCACACTTACCCGAACGACTCCACGCGGTGCAGTTGTGGCAGTCTTACGGTGACTTTTCGGAAGCCTCGACGAGGTCTTCCGTCCATGGTGTCAGCGCGGGATGACAGGGCGCGCGCAGTTGTTCTCACAGCGAAGGGGTGAGCATTGTGAGATTAGCAGGGCCTGATCATGCGCTGCAGCGAACTGCTCCGGGCGAAACCGGGGCAGGGGTCACCTATTAACAAAGTTCCACCCTCTTTTCGGTACGAACGGTCGTCATCGGTTTTATTGACCCGAAAAATTCGGTCAAATTTGAACCCTGATGTCATGACTGTCCGCCTTTCACGCCCCACGTCCGAGTTGACATCGTTGCGAGTGATTCCCAGCCCTGTGTCTGGCCTCTTCTCCCTGGGTTTCTATGCGTTCATCCTATCAGCTTTCGCTCCCGCCTGCCGAAGGAAGGGCCGCCGGCCTGTCCTGGCTTGAGGCGTCCCGCCTCCATGAGGAGGGAACTGGAGGCTGGAAGCCTCAGGCCGTTGACAGCCGGGACGGCTGTCCTCCGCCCTTCGCTCGTTGTTCTGTGGTAGTGCCGGCCAGGGCGAAATCGCAGCCGATCCGACTGAATCCGACCGGATCGCACTGCAAAAAAACGGCGACCCCGTCGCTGACGGTCGAGCCGCTGACCTCAGGTGCATTTCCATCAACCAGCCCCTATCAACCCTCAACTATCCTCGCCTGCCTGGAACGAATGCCTCCCACTGCGACGTTTGGTTTCGCCTGCATGAAAACTTTCCCCCTTCTCGCTGTGCTTGCCGTTCTGGCCGGGTCCTTGGCTGTCGCCCAGGAACCCTTGACTTATTCCGGCATGGAGGGGCCGGGGAAGGGGAGAAAGGTGGTGTTCATCGCCAGTGACCATGAGTACAAGTCGGAGGAGACGCTGCCGGCGCTGGCGCGGGTGCTGGCGAAGCATTTTGGCTTCAACTGCACGGTGCTGTTTGGGCTGGACAAGGCCACGGGCAATGTGAAGCCGGGGGAATCGAACATCCCGGGCACAGGGGCGCTGAAGGAGGCGGACCTGATGGTGATCTTCACCCGTTTCCAAGACCTGCCGGCGGAGCAGATGCAGCCGATCGTGGACTACTTGAAGCGCGGCGGGCCGGTGGTGGGGCTGCGGACGGCGACGCATGGCTTCAAGATTGCCAAGGACAGCCCGTTTGCGAAGTTCGACTACCACTACGCGGGTGAGGAATACAAGAACGGCTTTGGCCGGCAGATCCTGGGCGAGACCTGGGTGGGGCATTATGGACCAAATCACAAGTCCAGCACGCGCATTGACCTGGTGGCGGACAAGGCGGGGCATCCGGTGCTCAGCGGTGTGTCCCATGCCTGGGCGCAAGAGGGGGCGTACAATGCCTATCCTATCGAGGGCAGCGAAATCCTCGCCATGGCGCAGCCGCTGAACGGCATGGAGCCGGGCTCGCCGGACGACACGACCAAGAAGCCAATGCCGGCGGCCTGGGTGCGCACTTACAAGAGTGAATCGGGCAAGGAGGGCCGGGTCTTCGCCAGCACGTATGGCAGCTCGGGCGCGTTTGAAAACGAGGGCTTTCGCCGGATGCTGGTGAATGCCTGCATGTGGGCGGTGGGGCTGGAAAAGGCCATCAAGCCGGACATGGACGTGAGCCTGGTGGGCCCTTTCCATCCCACCTGGCATGGCGGGGTGAAGCGGGCGGCCTTCAAGCCCCAGGACCTCGCGGGCTGGGATTCGCCGATCCCGCCGCCTGCGTCTTCGAAGTAGGCCAACGGGGACTGTTTTGAAGAAGCAAAACAATCTTGCCTTGAAGGGCGGCCCCGCTAAACTTTACGGCTTTACCCGCACCTCGTATTTGTTCCCATACCCTCATTAAGTCTCGATGAACCTCACGTCCTACGGAATTCCTCTTTCACTTGTGCTCGCGCTGGCCGCGCTCGGCTGTGCCATTGTATTGATCCGCCAGATCCTGGGCTCCTCCGCTGGAAATGAGCGCATGGCTTTCATCGCCAAGGCCGTGCAGGATGGTGCGCAGGCCTACCTGAACCGCCAGATGCGCGCGGTGGGCACGATCGCCATCATCCTGCTGCCAGTGGTCTGGTGGGCGCGTGGTGGTGCTGAAGGCGGTACGGCTGCCGCCGTGGGCTTCTTCATCGGCGCTGTCTGCTCCATGGCCGCGGGTTACATCGGCATGTTTGTGGCCGTGCGCGCCAACGTCCGCACTGCCCAGGCGGCTTCCGTGAGCCCGCATGCGGCGCTGAAGGTGGCTTTCAACGGTGGTGCTGTGACCGGCCTGCTGGTGGTGGCCCTGGGCCTGCTGTCGGTGGCCGGCTTCTACTCCATCATGAAGATGCTTCATGCCACGAGCGAATCGCAGGGCGTGAAGGAAGGCATTGATTCGCTGATCGGCCTGGCGCTGGGCAGCTCATTGATTTCGGTGTTCGCCCGTCTCGGCGGCGGCATCTACACCAAGGCAGCCGATGTCGGCGCCGACCTGGTGGGCAAGATCGAGCAGAACCTTCCCGAAGACGATCCGCGCAACCCGGCCACGATTGCCGACAACGTGGGTGACAATGTGGGCGACTGCGCCGGCATGGCCGCTGACGTGTTTGAAACCTATGCGGTGAGCCTCATCGGCGGCGTGCTGGTGGGCTACCTGACGGTGAAAGGCAATGCGGCTGCGCTGATCTATCCTTTTGTGCTGTGCGGTCTGTCGCTCATCTCCTCGATCATCGGCATCGGCTACGTGAACTTCGTGAAGCAGAAGAGCACCACCGCCGCGCTGGTGGGCGGTGTGGCTGTCTCGGGCATCATCTCCGCCCTGCTGTTCTGGTTCGCCACAGGCAGCATGTTTGGCGAATCGCTGACCATTGGCGGTACGGTGCTGCCGAGCAGCAACCTGTTCTACTGCTCGGTGGTAGGCCTCGTGCTGACCTTCCTGGTGGTGTGGATCACGAATTATTACACCTCCACCTTCCACGCGCCGGTGCGCCGCATTGCCAAGGCCTCCGAAACTGGCCACGCTACGAACATCATCGCCGGCATCAGCACTGGTCATCATGCCACGGTGCTCCCGGTGCTGTGCATCGCCGCCTCCATCTGGGGCAGCTACCACTGGGCCGGCCTGTATGGCATCGCGATCGCGGTGGTCTCCATGCTCAGCCTCTCTGGCATCATTATCTCGCTGGATGCCTTTGGCCCGATTACCGACAACGCCGGTGGCATCGCAGCCATGTCCGGCCTGCCTGACGGTGTGCGCAAGATCACTGACGAACTGGATGCCGTGGGCAACACCATGAAGGCGGTGACCAAGGGCTACGCCATCGCCTCTGCTGGCCTGGCCGCCATGGTGCTCTTTGGCTCCTATGTGGAAGACCTCAAGTCCGTGATGCACCTGGACAAGATCGCCTTTGATCTGACCGACCCGATGGTGATCATCGGCATGTTCATCGGCGGCCTGTTGCCTTACCTGTTCACCGCCTTCAGCATGGATGCCGTGGGCAATGCCGCTGGTGCGGTGGTTCGCGAAGTGCGCCGCCAGATCGCTGCCAAGCCTGGCATCCTTACCCACGATGACGTACCGGACTACAAGGAGTGCGTGGACATCGTGACCAAGGCCGCGCTGAGCCAGATGTCCGTGCCGGCGCTGCTGCCCTTGATCTTCGTGGTGGGCGTCGCCTTCCTGGGCAAGGAAGCGCTGGGCGGCGTGCTCATCGGCACCATCGTCACTGGTCTGTTTGTCGGCATTGCGATGACCTCCGCCGGCGGTGCCTGGGACAACGCCAAGAAGTACGTGGAAGAAGGCAACCACGGCGGCAAGGGCAGCTTTGCCCACCAGGCCGCGGTGACCGGTGACACCGTGGGCGATCCGTACAAGGATACGTCCGGCCCGGCGGTGAACCCGATGATCAAGGTGGTGAACATCCTGGCCATCCTGATCATCCCGATCATGAAGCACTACGGCTTCTTCCATTGAGCCAAGCTGGGCTTAACTGGCCTCGGACAAGTTTCACCCTTTCATCTTCCGTTGTGGAGGTGGGAGGGTGTTTTGTTCCTTGCTCGCTGAAGCTGGAAGGCCGATGGAGCAAAGTTTCCAGCCTCGTCTCATAGGTGCCGTTTGCGGATCTCTCAACGGCCGTGCTCTGTGTCTTTCGGGCTGAGGGCCCGAGGTTCCTCAGCCCAGGGCAAAGCGAGCTTTGCGAGCGACGCCCTGGGTTTGTTGTTGTCGTGCGACAGAGGCGCGAACCGACGACATCGCCGGGTCAGAGACCATCCAGAAGCGCCGTGGCCTGCGTCGCCAGGGGAGCTTCGGCAGGGCTTGTGTGTCACCGCTCTATCAACGCCACGATTTCACCAGCAAGGGGTTCGCTCCCCGGTTCCGCGTCTTGCACCCAGGGCGTCGCTCGCAAAGCTCGCTGTGCCCTGCGCTAAGGGATGTCGGACCTTCGGCCCGAAAGGCCGCTGAAACAGCGGGAGACGACAAACAACACCTCATTCAGGCACAAAAAAGCCGCCCCCGAATGGAGGCGGCCCTTTAAAACTAAAGCCATCAAAGGCCGGCGCGATTAGCTATCCTTCGGATTGATGTCGAGCAGCTCGACTTCGAAGATCAGGGTTTCGTTCGGTCCGATGGAACCCTGGCCCTGTTCGCCGTAGGCGAGCTTGGCGGGGATGAAGAACTTGTACTTGGAGCCCTTGTTCATGAGCTGCACGCCTTCGGTCCAGCCGGGGATCACGCCGCCGAGGGGGAAGGTGGCGGGCTCCTTGCGGTCCACGGAGCTGTCGAAGACCTTGCCGTTGATGAGCGTGCCGTGGTAGTGCACCTTCACCTTGTCAGCGGCCGTGGGCTTCGGGCCGTCGGCGGCCTTCATCACTTCGTACTGGAGACCGCTGGCAGTGGTGGTCACTTCCTTGCGCTTCTTGTTGTTTTCGAGGAACTCTTCGCCGGCCTTGGAGGCCTTGGCCTGGCGTTGCGCGTCGGCAGCCTGCATGGCGGTCTGGAACTTTTCCATCGCGCCCTTCAGCTCCTCTTCGGAGTACTTGGAGGGGGCGCTGTCCAGCGAGCTCTGCATGCCTTCCTTGAAGGCGTTGAGATCAGGCTTGAAGCCCTGGCCGGCCATGTTCTTGCCGATGTTGCGGCCGATGAAATAGCTCACCTTGTCCATGGGGACGCCGGCAAGAGGATCAGCATCAGCGGCGGGAGCAGCGGGAGCAGGGGCGGGGGGGGGGGCGGGGGGAGCGGGAGGGGG
>OUNM010132494.1_pt1 | contig 35739 bp, 31 predicted proteins | sample 1769961 | NCBI WGS metagenome assembly OUNM01 (sample SAMEA3914820, study PRJEB12502) | metagenome | biome: forest; material: soil | place: USA | collected 2012-03-12 | depth 0.3 m | reverse complement strand
GGCTTGGAGTTTGGCGATTTCGTCGAGCGTGGTTGGCGATTTGATTTGGGCCATAAGGAAGCGGGGAATCAAGGGACACGGACCGCCCGCGTCAACGTGAAATTCGAATTTCCGAGCCAAAACGCCTGTTTTTCAGAGGTTTTCACCGCTGCTTATTCGTCTAAAGACGTAAGGAGAAACCCGATTGCGCTTGCCGAATCCCACCGTTCCTGGGCATTTTGGGCCCTGATGGCAGGGCGAAGGCAGAAGTGTCGGGTCTTCTCCATACGCGCGAGCGGGGAGGGTCTCAACTTTTGCATTTGGAAAGGAAGAGCCGCGGTTTTCTGTGGCGTTTCTGGACCTGCACCATACCCGGGACGTCTCGGGCGCGGGCAGCCTGCCACGTCAAGTAACCCTCAACATACTCCCCCTGTGAAACTCAAAGCATGGTCGATGCTTTCCGCATCGCTATTCCTACTCGCCTCTGCGAGCCTGCACGCCCAAATCCGCGTCGCCTGTGTGGGCGATAGCATCACCGCTGGTGTCGGCGCTACGTCCGGCAATTCCTATCCTTCGCAACTCGGGCGCCTTCTCGGCTCCGGCTACACCGTGGGAAATTACGGGCACAGCGGCGCCACGCTCATGTCCACCGGCGACCTGCCTTACATCAATCAGGCCGAGTACACCAACAGCACCAATTCCAACCCGAATATCGTCATCATCATGCTCGGGACAAACGATGCCAAGGATGCGAATTGGGCCAATCACTCCACCTTCAACAGCGACTACAACGCGCTCGTGGCCCATTATCGCAATCTGTCCGCACATCCGGTGGTGTACGTGATGACGCCGCCTTTCGTGTATAACAATGGCTTTGGTGGAAGCATGGCTACGACTCTCAATAACGTGATCGTGCCGCTGGAGACGCACCTGGCCAATGATAACATTGCGCCGCTTATCGATACGCACTCGGCGACTTCGGGTCATGCATCGTGGTTTCCGGATAACGTGCATCCTAACGATTCCGGCGCGGCGGAAATTGCCACGGTCGTGCAGCAGGCGATTGCGCGAGGGACGGTCTCCGTGCCTTCACAATGGGTGAATGCGGATATCGGCGGACCTGCCAAAGCCGGGGCTTCCTATAGCTTTGATGGCCACTCCGTTTCCGTCGTGGGCAGTGGTGCAGATATCTGGAATACCAGCGATCAATTTCAGTACTGCTATCAAACAATCTCGAGCGATGCCTCGATCGTCGCGCGCGTGCTGCTGGTCGATAACACAAATGTTTGGGCCAAAGCCGGCGTAATGATCCGCGAAAGCACGGCAGCGGGAAGCAACTTTGTCGATTCGGTTCTGACTCCAGGGAGCGGCGCCAGTGTGCAATGGCGGAATAGTTCGGCCCCCGCAGGAGGGAGCACCACTGCTGCGGCAGCAGCGCCCTATTGGGTACGCTTGGACCGAGTCGGTGGAAATGTCTCGGGTTACATCGCACCGGACAGCGCGGGCGCACCGGGCACGTGGACGTTACTTAATACCCAGCCCATCGCTACCGGCAATGTGCTCATCGGTCTGTGTGTGACTGCGCATAACAATGGCGCGGGCTGTCTCGCCATGTTTAGTAATGTCACGGTCACGCGCACTTTTCAGACGGAGACGCTCACCGTACTGCAGCAAAGCGCGGGCGACACTCACCAAATCATTTCCTGGGCGGGATTCACCAATGGCGTCGGTACGAATTTGCTCTCAAATGCGGCTGGTGACTTCGTGACCTATCTGGTGCCGAATATTCCGGCGGCAAGTTATCAGATGTTTGTCGGCGTGAAAAAGTTGAACACTCGCGGGATTTGCCAGATGGCAGGTGCGCGCGCCGATACGCTCGCGTTTTCCAATATTGGCGCGGTGGAAGATCAATACGCCGCTGCCGAAGCGTTCCAGGAGTTTGACGAAGGCATCTGGACACCGGCGACGACGAGTGACAAAGCGATCAAGTTTACGGTCACGGGTAAAAACGCCAGCAGCTCCAATTTCACGCTGGCGTTTGATTACATCGAGATGGTGATGCAGTGATTGACGCGCCCTCTTATTAGTTGCAAGGTCAGGGCGGTATTCGTGCCGTCCTGGCCTTTTTGGCGTATATAAAAGACATTGTTCAACGTGACGAAAGCTATCATTCAGCGAAGTGCGATTTCGTTACTTTTTCGAGCCACTTTTCTCACGCTTTTCGCGTGCTGGTTTGGCATGATCTGCGGTGCAGCCGACTCGCTTCTTAGTCAAACGGATATCTTTCAGGCCCACCAAGACGGCATCGCCGTTTTTCGCATTCCGGGGATCGTGGTGACCGTGAGAGGAACTATTCTCGCTTATTGCGAGGCACGAAAAAATAACGCGGCGGATTGGGGTGAAATTGAAGTGCACCTCCGCCGCAGCGTCGATGGAGGGAAAACCTGGGAACCTGCCCGCCAGATCGCGCATCTCGGCGAACGATACCCGGGAAATCCTCGCAAACCAAACGGCGGCGAAAACGAGCAAACGGTCAACAACCCTGTGGCCATCGTGGACCGGCAGACCGGTGCCGTTCATTTTCTCTACTGTATAAACTACGCCCGCTGCTTTTATATGCGCAGCGGCGACGACGGAGTGACTTTTTCCGCGCCGGTGGAGATCACCGCAGCTTTCGAGAAGTTTCGGCCGGAGGTGGATTGGAAGTGCATCGCAACTGGACCCGGTCACGGTATTCAACTGGCCAATGGACGGTTACTTGTTCCAATCTGGCTGGCTTACGGAAAAGCAGGGGAGCATTCGCCGTCGGTGACGTCGGTCCTCTATAGCGATGATCATGGCAAAAGCTGGCAACGGGGAGAAATCGCCATCCCCAATACGCCGGAAACACACAATCCAAACGAGACATGCGCGGTGCAACTTGCCGATGGCCGCGTCATGCTCAACGCCCGCAGCGCTTCTCCCGCGAATCGCCGCCTGGTTACTTTAAGCGCCGCCGGGGCGACGGGGTGGTCCGCACCGCGCTTCGATCCCGCCCTGTTCGAGCCGACCTGCATGGGCAGCATGGTGCGGGTGTCGCAAGCTTCCGACGCGGGTGGCAAAAATCGCATCCTTTTTGCCAATCCGCGCACGCTCAAACGGGATGCGGATGGAAAGGAAATCCCCGGCGGTCGTGGCCTGCGAGAGAACCTGTCGTTGTCGCTCAGTTACGACGAGGGCCAAACGTGGCCTGTGATCAAAACGCTGGAGCCGGGACCCAGCGCCTACTCCGATCTCGCCGTGATGCCCGACGGGACCATTCTTTGCCTTTACGAGCGAAAAGGCGTGCTCACCCTGGCGCATTTCAATCTGGAATGGCTTACCGATGGCAAGGATGCCGCGGAATGAGTTGTCACCGAAGAAATCTTCCCGCTAGGAATGGTGGTGTTATGACCATTCGTTTCCCTCTCGCGGCCGGCGCAGTCCTGCTTTCCACCTGTTTTCTTGGCAATGTTTCCCGCGCAGCCGACGCCTCCGCAAAAGGCTGGCTCCTGGTGACAAACAAAGGCGATCAGTCGCTCTCCATCGTCGATCCCGAGAGCAACAAGCAAATCGCCACCGTTTCGGAGGATGGGAATACCGGACATGAACTGGCGGCTTCGCCCGACGGCAAACGCGCCTTCGTGCCGATCTACGGCAATTCCGGCGTTGGAAAACCGGGGACCGATGGGCAACTCGTTCGCGTGATCGATTTGGAGAAGCGTGCCATTGTCGATACGATTGATTTCGGGCACGGCGTGCGGCCGCATTGCGCCGTCTATTCGGCAAAGAACGGAGTCCTCTACGTCACCACGGAAATTGAAAACACGGTTTCGGTGATCGATCCCGTGTCCCTTAAAGTAACCGGCTCGATTCCCACGGGAAAGCCGGAGTCGCACATGCTCGCGGTGACCAAAGATGGCAAGCGTGGCTACACGGCCAACGTCGCTTCCGGCACGGTTTCCGTGCTCGATTTGGAAAACAAGAAACTGCTCACGACCATCCCGGTCGCTGCAAAAACACAGCGCATCTCGCTATCCATCGATGATCGCTGGGTTTTCACGTCGGATCAGACAAAGGCGCAACTTGTCGTGATCGATACGAAGACTAATGAAGTCGCCAGTCGCATTGATCTGCCCGATTTCGGTTATGGCACGGCACCCACGCCCGATGGTAAATCGTTGCTCGTGTGCTGCGGAATCGGTGAAGTCGCGGTGGTCGATCTCGAAGCCAAAAAAGTGGTACACGATCTGCAACTCCCGCGTGCCCCCCAGGAAATCCTCGTGCGGCCCGATGGCGCGGTGGCCTATGTTTCTTGTGATGCCAGTGCCAAAATCGGCGTCATCGATTTGAAGGATTGGAAAGTGGCCACGCTCATTGAGGTGGGCAAAACCGCCGACGGCCTGGCTTGGGCTTCCGCCAAGTAACAGGTTACGCGACGCGAGAATCGCCACATCCCATGAACTGGCTCGGCTGGGCGCTGCTTTCGGCATTGTTCGCCGGCCTCACGGCCGTGCTCGCCAAGGCAGGGGTCGCGAATATCGACTCGAATCTTGCCACAGCCATCCGCACCACGGTCGTCTTGGTCCTCACTTGGGCCATCGTTTTTGCGGCACGAGGCGGCGGCGGCTTCAACGAGATCAGCCGGAAATCTTGGATTTTCCTTGGTCTTTCAGGGTTGGCGACCGGGGCTTCATGGCTCTGTTACTTTCGGGCCCTGCAACTCGGTGAAGTCTCCAAAGTCGCGCCGATCGACAAACTCAGCGTTGTCTTTGCCATCGCCATCTCCTTCTTTGTCTTTCACGAACGGCTCAACTTTCGGGAAAGCTTTGGCGTCGGTTTCATCGTGCTGGGAGTGGTCCTCCTCGCCTGGAAATGACTCGGCCGGAAGCGCGTCTCGCCAGGACTACCCACGCAGCATTCCAGTCTGTCCCATCGGACCCTGGGGTCCAGGGAGTCCTATTCCCACTGCTCGCTAAAAACCCGCACGCCGGAGTCATCTCGAAGTTCCGCCAGCAACTCCGCCACGGAACGCTCTTTTCCGGGTAAAACTAGTTCTGGCCGGATATCTGCGAGGGGTTGCAGTACAAAGCGTCGCAAATGCAGCCGAGGGTGGGGGATCACAATTTCCTCGTTACTCAGCACCAGGTTCCCCGCGTAGAGGATATCGAGATCGATCGGGCGCGGCGCATTGCGTGGACGTTTCGAGGGCCGGCCCATTTGGCCTTCCACGCTCTGGAGTGCTTCGAGCAGAGTGATCGGGTGGCCGGTGAATTCCACCTCGATGACGGCATTGAGAAACGGCGTCGTTCCAGGCTCGGTGTCCACCGGGTCGGTCTCGTAGATGCGCGAGCAGCGCTCGGGCACGGAAACACCCGGGAGAGCCCGCAGTTGCTCCCGCGCTGCGTGCAGACAGCTCAGCCGGTCGCCGATATTGGATCCGAGGGCGATGCCCGCTCTCATTCGTTACTTGAGTGTACCGATGCTTGCGGTCTCACGTTACTTGAGGCCGAGCACGTCCTGCATATCATAGAGGCCGGAGGGCTTGCCATGCGCCCAGAGCGCGGCGCGAAGCGCCCCTTTGGCAAAAGTGTCGCGCGAGGAAGCCTTGTGAGTGAGCTCCAGGCGCTCGCCGGTGGCGGCAAAGATTACCGTGTGATCGCCTACCACGTCGCCACCACGGATGGCGTGGACGCCGATCTCATTTTGCGTGCGCTCTCCCACGATCCCTTCACGCCCGTGGCGTGCGTCATTCTGGTACGAAAGAGAACGCGCTTCGGCGAGGATTTCGGCGAGCCGTTTGGCCGTGCCGCTGGGGGCATCCTTTTTCAGGTGATGATGCATTTCCACCACTTCGAGATCGAAGGTTGAGCCGAGAATTTCTGCAGCCTTTCGCGTGAGCCAGAAGAGGGTATTCACGCCCACACTGAAATTGGGCGCATGCACAATGGGGATTTCCTGCGCGGCGTGCTTGATGCCCGCGAGTTGGACATCGGTGTGGCCGGTCGTGCCGACGACGAGCGTTTTGCGATGTTCCATGCAGCGCGCGAGCACGAGCTCGAGCGTGGAATGATGGCTGAAATCGATTATCGCATCGCAGTCGGGCACCGCGGCGGCCAAGTCGTCGCCGGCGTCGATCTGCGAAACAATATCGATGGCGGGTTCTTCGGCGGCACAGGCGATAACGGCTTTTCCCATGCGGCCGCGGGCACCGTTGATGAGCACTCGGAGCACACTCATGTTACTTGACGAGTTTGAGGCTGCGCAGCGTATGCTCCAGCTTTTGCCGGGTGCCCTCGGCCATGCCGCAGAGCGGGAGCCGCAGGTCGGGCCGCATCATGCCGGCCATGGCCAGGGCCGTTTTGATTGGCGCGGGATTGGGCTCGATGAAGAGATCTTTAAACAGCGTATAGAGCTGCAAATGCAGGCGCAGCGCTTCGGCGTAATTGCCGCTCGATGCCGCCTGCACCAGCGCGCCGACCTGTTTCGGAATAAGATTCGACGCTACGCTGACGACGCCGTTCGCGCCCACCGACATGAAGGGCAGGGTGAGCGAATCATCGCCGGAAAGAATGGAAAACTTCTCCGGCAGCGCGAGGCGCAACTGGCTCACGCGCTCGACCGCGCCGCCGGCTTCCTTGATGGCGACGATGGTGGGGCATTCCGCGGCGAGCCGGGCCACCGTCTCCACGCCGATCTCCACGCCGCAGCGGCCTGGGATCGAGTAGAGAATCACCGGCAGCGCGCTCGCCTTTGCCACCTGGCGGTAGTGTTGGAAAATGCCTTCCTGCGAAGGTTTGTTGTAATAAGGTGCGACGACAAGAATGCCGTCGGCTCCGGCGCGCTCGGCGTCGCGGGTGAGGGAAATGGCTTCGGCCGTGGAATTTGAGCCAGTGCCGGCGATGACGGGACAACGTTTCCTCGCAAATTTCACGGCAAGCTCGACCACGCGCGCGTGCTCGGCGTGATCCAGCGTAGGCGACTCTCCGGTGGTGCCCACGGGCACGATGCCGGAGATGCCGCCTTCGATTTGCGATTCGATGAGGCGCTCGAAAGCGGCCTCGTCGATTTGGTCATTTAAAAAGGGCGTGACCAGAGCCGTGTAGGTCCCAACAAACATAAGGGGCGGAGAGTTTATGCGGGAGGAGCGGCCTGTCGAGAGGGAAGAGGAGGCAAGCCCGAAACCTGAAGAAGTCCGAAACCAGAATGACGAATGACGAAGGAAATCCGAAGTGCGAAGCCCGAAGCGGGCACGCTGTGTGGGGCGCGCGATTTTCGGAATTCGGATTTCGAGTTTGTTTCGTCATTCGTCATTCTGGTTTCGGGCTTATGCCCCCACCCACCACATTCCAAACCGCAGCCACAAGGGAATCGTTAAAATCCCCAGCGCGTGCGTCACCAAAACAATCTTCAGCGCCGTGGCCGTATGCCCCCCGTAGTGCTTGGCCAGAATCACGGGGATCACCGCGCAAGGCATCGCGGCTTGCACGATGATGACGTGCCGCAACTCAATCGCGCAGGGAAGCCATCGCGCTAGCGCGAGAAAAAAGAGCGGGAGCAGGCCGAGCCGCAGCAGACACGCCCCCAGACTCACTGCGCCCGGGGATTTTTCAGACTCCGCACGCGTCAGATCAGCGAAAGTCGCACCGGTGAGCAGGATGCCCAGCGGAATGGCCGCCGCGCCCAGCGAATGCACCGCGGCAAGGGCAAAGGACGGCATCCAATTCTTCGCGCCGCAGAAATTCAGCGCGACGGCGGTAACGATCGCTATCACGGGCGCGCTCAAAATGCGCCGCCAGCCTTCGCGCGCGGAGGCCCCGGTGAGGATCACGATCCCCAGCGTCCACAGTGCCACCTCGATTCCCAGATTGTGCACGAAAAGCATGCCGGCATTGCGCGGCTCGGGAAGCTCGGCATCGAAGATCTTATGCACGAGCGGCAGCGGGATATAACCATAGTTATAAATGCCATTCGTAAAGCTGAAGGTGCGGCGCTGGCGCGGCTCGGTGATGCGAAAGAGCGGCGCAGCCAAGTAACACACTGCGTAACCGAGCGCCACGGTGGAAAAACCCACTACCGGGGCGAGCAACACCGTGCCCGCCTGATCCAGCGCGCGATTCCCCAGGATGGTATCGAGGATCAGGCACGGATAGAGCAGATTCACCACCAAACGCAACAGGCTGGCATCCGCTTCTTCACTCATCCAGCCCGCGCGCCGCACGCCATAGCCCGCGGCGATCACTAAAAAGACCGGCGCAACTGCACTGAGCAGGCTCAGGTAATCCACGCGACGCTCGCTAGCGAATCAATGCTCCCCCTTGTTTTTCCTGGGATTTGCCACGTGAAACTCCTTTTGCAGGATCTTGACCTCTTTGCTCGTAATGCCGTGCGGCACGTAAATCACCCCATCGCTAATCTTCTGGTCAATGACCAGATCGATGACTTGATGCGTGAAATTCTTCGTCTGCAAAAAGACCACGAGTGATTTCCCGCGCTTTTCCGTGCTGAGCACTTCGAGATGCAGCCGGCCCGTTTCATCGAGCTTGAAGGCGCAGCCCCAGGTCCCGTCACTGGCAGGGGTGAGAAAAATTGCCTTCACTTCGCGCTCGCTGATGCGCGGGATTTTTTCGATCCAGGCCGTGTGTGGGGTGGGGTACTGCAACTCCGCCGGCGCCGAAAAGGTGGAGGTATCCTGCTGATTCGCCTCGACGTGAACGCGGAAGGCGAGATCGGGCGGGCGGTTCATGCCGGTGAAAAGGAAAAACGCCAGGAGGGGAAGGGCGAAGAGGTGGAGTCTCATGGAAAGCGCTCACTCTCGCGGAAGGAATGCGGTTTGCAAAGCGCGAACCGCTTGATTAAAGAGCGCCCATGCAATTGCTTCGCCCCTTGATTTTCGTTCCCGTTTTCCTGGCGCTCCTTCTGGCCGTGCGCGCCGCCGATGATTCCTCCAGCCAGGACCCATCGATCTCACATCACAGCAAAAAAGAAAAAGCCGGCGCCACTCCTGCCCCCGGCGCGCCTGAGCATCCGGGCCTTTTCAATCGCATCTATCACACTCTGCACCTTTCCGAGGACAAAGAGACTGCCGAGAAGAAGAAGGCCGAAGCGAAAATGCCGACCTGGAATCATCTGGCCGTCGCCATGACCATTGAACCACTGCCGCTCAAGCTCTCCGACACGCGCCAGATGAAAGTGGCGATCAAACTGGAGAATCGGTCGAAGAAGTTTGCGCAGCTCGAATTTCCCACCACCCAGCGCATCGAGGTGCTCGTGAAAAATCAGGAAGGCAAAATCATCGAGCATTGGTCGGAAGATCAGGCCTTTAGCAATGACCCCGGCGTCGTTTCGGTGAATCCCGGCGAGCGAATCGAATACACCGCCTCCGTGGCCACGCGCGAGATGGTCGCGGGAAATACGTACACGGTGGAGGGTTTTTTCCCCAACTACGAGTCGCTTAAAGTAACAGCGACAATCACTCCGGAAAAGTAGGAGTAGGTGGCCCAGTCCCTCTTTCCACCTAATCTTTATCTTTAACTGAATCTTCGGCAAGGCGCGACTCCGCCCGGCTTCGCGGATCACTACGCCGGGGCAGGCCTCATCCTCCGCTATGCTGCGGACGAAGCCTGGAAGCCGAAATGGATACGTGGCGGCTCATTAATCCTACACTTTCACATGCACCTACTCTTCGCGCGGAGCGCGAAACAGTCACATGGTGGCCCTTTTTCGTCTTGGCGCAGTCATCGGGGAGAGCCGGTGGCGCGTTTCCAGCATATGAATTTTGCGTTGCTTGTTGATCCCATCGCTTCAATTACACTTTGATTGTTAAAGCCAGGGAGTTTCTGAAGTCGATCGAGAAGTTCATTCATGCCCTTTATACTCTGTGGAACGACGCAACCGGATTTTCCGTCAGCGCCGAGCAGGAGCCAATACACGTCCTCGCACTGCGGCCCTTCATCCGTTGTTAGGATGCCAACCTCTTCGAGGTCATCCCAACGAACTCGCTCAACCACGCCATCTTGCAATATTCGAGCGACATCTTCGTCCGATATCATCAATCGATCTTCCATAATTCGATTCCGCAAAAACACTCGGGTGACGAAATTGCGAACCGCTTTGCTGAGTCCCCAAATGAGGTAGCCGCCGGCGGCGAGCATCGGGATAAAGAGGAGCAGAGCAATTGCCAAAGAGCCCGCGGCGTTACTCATTGGGGAATAGAATACCCTATATGACCGAAGGAGCAAAATAGAAGAAAACCCTGATTTTGAGTCATCACATCTAGCGATCGCTTGAGGCCTCCAGTGCCTTTGCCGTGATCTGTTCGACCACTTCACTCTTCGCCTGCGCATAGGCATTCATGTCGGGCCAATCTTGCTGGGCTAGTTTGCGCTTTACGTTTTCGTAAAACAGCCGGTCTTCGACGTGATTGCGGAGATGATCGCGAAACGCGAGCTGGCGGGTGACTTCGATGCAATTCGGAGAAAAGACGTGAAGGTGCACATCCAGTTCCGAGGTCCGAAACATCCGATGTTCATGCCAATCCGGTTCGCGAACGCGCAGGACATAGCCAACAGCCAGCAAAGCAGGAAGATACGACGATTCATCGGCGGAGTTTTCCACAACGAGGATGATATCGATAATCGGCTTGGCTCCGAGCCCGGGAACGGACGTCGAACCTGTGTGTTCGATCATCAGGGCCTTATCGCCGAGTGCCTTTGCAACCGTCGCTGCGTGCGTCTGAAACTTCGCCGGCCAGAGAGGATCATAGTCCGCGATGATTATTTGCCGCTTTTCAATCCCGCCGATCAGTATTTCGCTCATGAGTGGTGGCGCAATATCAATGCGAGACCGTTACTTTAGGGATGATGCTCATTCGTCCGTTACCTTTCGGACGTAATGAGTCACTACGCCTCTGCTGTTGATGATCATTATCACTGCCGGAATGTGATCATAGCCAATGGCGCCGCCTTGACGATTCTCCATCACCGCGCGATGTGCGACAAATCTCCAACCACCTTGATCGATGCGATGAGAACCATAGTACACGATATGAACAAGGCCATGGGAATCGATCTCGTGTTCAGGCCAGCCTTCGTGCTCGGCGACGGTTACTCGAGCGACGGCGAGGGCTTGACTTTGAGAAAACGGAGAAGGCGAGCCATCCGCAGCATGAAGAGGAGAGCCGCCACCGTGATCATCAAGCGGCGAAATCGATGTGCATGCGGCGAGACAAAGACCGGTTAGCAAAAGCACGAATGGAACTTTCATGATCGGAGTGAGATCCTATGAGTCCGTGAGTTAATCAGAACGGATAAAGCTGTTCCACTGTGCAATGGCCTCCGGTCATATCAAAGATCGCTTCGACTCGATTGTAATAATTCCAATATATTGGGCATTTGGAGATGAATTCGCGAAACAGCGGGAGCGGATGGGCGATGAGCGCGGTGCGCGCGTTACTTTTTGACCGGCGTGGAACGGGATAAACCGTGAACCACCAATGCGTGACTTTCTGCGTGGGTGCCTGGTGCCGCGCACGCTCGAGCCGCAGAATAGGATAAGGTTTTCGCTCGCGAAGGAGATGCGCAAATTCCGACGTAAGGGCCTTGACTCAGAAGAGCGGAATTCTCACTGCGGCCGTTGCAGCGGTGAGGCCAGGACTGGGGTGAAGAAACAGCAGCGAGTAGCTCTAACTACTCACACATTTTCCGGCCTCGGCTCTTCCTCCGCGGACGCATCTGTCATCGGAAGGGTTGCGCTTGCCACGGCAAGAGCGGGAGCGGGCCCCGATGGCTCTTGCTCCAAAGAGGAAACCGATTCAGAAATGGGTGAATGAGATTCAATGCTGATACTAGCGATGGGCGGAGATGGTTCGCTAGCGATCGCGGGTTCGGCAGTGATAGCATCCGGCTGACTAGCTGGTAGCGGCTCTTCTGCAGGATGTGCTGAAAGTTCAGATGCAGGCGCAATGTCCTCGGATGCTAACTCCGCATCGGCAGATTCCGCATGCGAGTGGGAGTCGCCCTCGACTTGACTAGCAACCGTCGCCGCTTCGGCTGCGACAGGCTCGCTCGCGGCGCTGGACGGGATGGCCGCTTCGGATGAAATGTCTGCCGATACCTCACCTTCGGCCGCTTCTGCACCGCTTTCCTCAGCTTTTTCTGCTCCAGCCTTTGGCTTTTGCGCTCCGCCTTGCTGGTTTTGCGCGCCAGGGATCAGCGGCAGATCAAGCGTACCGTCGTGAAATTCAATGACGTTGCCCGTGTGCACGAGGTAGTGGAGGTCGCGGGCAAGCGCGGCCTTTTGCTCCGCGAATTCCGGCGCCTCGTGATGTTCACCGAGGATTTTCGTGGCGAGCACCCGGCGCGTGCATTTTGGCGAAGTCTCAATGGTCTGCAAAATCTTCGTTACGCTTGGCGACATCGCTTGCCCGGTCACGTGACGGACTGGCTTGATGGCCGAAATGTAGAGGATGCGCTTGCGATGCTTGAAGAAGTGCAGGCCTGCCTCGAGGAGGTACGGGCGCAGATAATTGACGAGCCCGGCGGGAAAGGCGCGTTCCTTTTCCCACGTCTCACGCACCGCAGCGGCCACGCTGCGATCAGGCAGGGCGCGGCTCGCCTGGCCGCTGCATTCCATCACTATGCCACTCTTTACGATCTGCGAGAGATAGGCCTTGCGGAAATGCTGCTCGGCATCCATGGCCGATTTAAACGAGATCGGCTCGGCTTCCTTCAGCGTGGTGTAGGTCGTCGTCGAGCGGGCCTGCTCTTTCCAGTCGTTCACGGTCTGTTCGTCGTTCACCACCTCGATTTCCTTCTGGGTGAACTCCTGGAAGGACATGCGGCGCGAATAGCGCTCCTCGTAAATGCGGCGCAGCGTGGGTTGATAGGAGTGATGATTCGTCGGTCCGATGAGCAGACCGGAGCTACGGGTGCGCGCCACGTTGGCGAAATTACCCTTGAGCGGTTCGCCATGGACGGTCTCCTCATTGTAATATTCCTCGCGGGCAGTGCGGAAGGCGTTGCGCTCCACGGCGGCGCGATCAAAGGAAACGGGGCCGTCTCCCACTTGGTAGAGCGGAAGATTGGGATCGAGCGAAGTGATGCGCACGCGATGGCGCTCCGGCCTTTCCAAAAAGAGCCGGCCTGTGCCGAACAGTGGATAGCCGCGGCTGCTGTGCTTGATCTGTTTGGCAATATTTCCCGCACCGTGAGGCTCGGGGAGAAATTCCACTTTTACCTGGGCCACCGGCGTTGGTGGCGGAGCAGGGGGGCGATCCTGGCTGCGACGGTTGTCAAAAGGCCGGCCATCGCGGCGATCACCACGATTGCCTCGGCCTGGCCCTCCGCCCCCTTCGCGGCGTGGTCCGCCGCCTTGAGGGCGATTTCCCCCTCCACGGCCTCTATTATCCCGTCCGGCGCCTTCGCGCGGGCCGCCGCGTCCGGGGCCGCCGCCCCTTGGAGGGCCACCGCGCCCATCACGTCCCCGAGGGCGATCTCGGTCGTACCGTGATGAATCGCCGGTTTCCCCCTCGTAATCGGCGTAATTTTTCTCAGACGGACCTTCCTTCAGCCAGTCGGGCAGAAATTTCAGGTCGAATTCGGGAGGAGTATCACTCATAAAGAAAAGCCTTTGTATGCGAAGCGCGCGCGGGACGCGAGCCCCGATTTTTTTGAGCAAATTTGGACGTGGGAAAAATTTCTACTTAATTGTTGCCAACGTTCGGAGCCGTCTTTAAAGCAGACCCCCAAACTAAACCCAGCCAACCCGCACCCAAGAAGTTTTATGTCAGAAAAATCCATCGAGGAGAAAGTTAAGGACATCATTGTCGAGCAGCTCGGCGTCAATCCCGAACAGGTGACGCCTACGGCTTCATTTATCGAAGATCTCGGCGCCGATTCGCTGGATACCGTCGAGTTGGTGATGGCCTTTGAAGAAGAATTCAATGTGGAAGTGCCCGACGAGGACGCTGAAAAGCTCCAGACGGTCGGTGACGTGGTGAAGTACATCGAGGAAAAGACCACGAAGTAGGCCTCGCTGCCGGAGTCATTTTCGGCGGTCCTGCGTTTTCCAAAAAATTCAATCCTGGCGCCTTGGGGGGCTCAACTCCCAAGGCGCTTGGCGTTGATGGGACCCGATTAGGACTCCTGTGAGGGGGGCCGTGCACTTCGAGGAAAAGTAACGGTGAAAAAGAGGGTGTCACCATGGAAGAAGTGGAATGGGCGTGCCTCATCTTTCAGCCCTCTTTACGACCTTTGCGATCTTCGCGTCTTTGCCTAAAAGCATCCGCATGGTTCGCTCGGAGAGCATCTGCGTTCACCGGTTCATCCCAACTTCCAGGATCGCGCGAATCTTTTTACTTCGGTCCTTCCAGGCACGGCTTGCTGCATTGTCGTCCGCGGGCAACTTGCGTACATTTTCTCTGTCATGCCTTTGATCAGTGGGCTCATGTCCGAATTCATCGCAAAGTATTGGAAGGCGCTGATTGTGCGTCAGAGATCAAGCGGCTCACCATTTCGAGGTGCGTTACTTGTTGGAAATACCAATTTGGTGAAAGAGATTTTTCCGGAGGATCCGGCGATGGTGCTTTGGAAATCCTTTCGGCGGTTCCACTGAGACTATGCCTGCAACTGCGCGCCAGCTCTGTATCCGAGCGCTCCTCGAGTGGGAGAAGGGCAAATCATTTTCCGATGAAATCCTGCACACGCAGTTGGAAAAAGGGCGTCTCAGCCCGGTGGATCGCGGGTTCCTCATGGAGACGTTCTTCGGGATTTTGCGAAATCTCACGCGCCTTGATTATTTCATCGGCCAGCTTCGCGATGAATCAGTGGATGCGCAGACGCGCGCGGTCCTGCGCCTCGGCCTGTACCAGATTTTTTACCTGCGCACGCCGTCGCACGCCGCGGTCAATGAAACGGTGGAGCTTGGTGGGCGCGCTCGCGGGGTCATCAATGCCGTCCTTCGCCGCGCCTTGCGCGAGATGGATGCGCTCGAGCGGCGGGTGGGGGAAGCGCCTGCCCACATTCGCACCTCGCATCCCGATTTTCTTTTGCGGCGCTGGGAATCGGAATTTGGCGCGGAAGCGACGCAGCGCCTCTGTCTCTGGAACAATCAGCCCGCCGAAATCTATGTGCGCGCGAATGGTCTTAAAGTAACCGTCGGCGAATTGCAGCGCACCGTGCCCAGCGCGCAGCGATCTCCGTTCCATCCGTCTGCGCTGAAAGTGAGCCGGCTACCCTTTTCCTGGATCGTCGGGGGCCTTTGCTATGTGCAGGACCCGAGCACACTCCTCGCGTGCGATCTGCTCGATCCGCAGTCCGGTGAAACCGTCCTCGATGCTTGTGCCGCTCCGGGTGGCAAGACGACCTATCTCGCCGAACTGATGCGCAACGAAGGCCGGATTGTGGCTTGTGACTTGTATCAAAGCCGCGTGGACCGTTTGCGCGAAAACATCACCCGGCTGGGAGTGGATATCGCCGATGTCGTGGAGCACGACGCCATGCTCGCACCGGAGGCTGGGGACGAACACTTCCGACCTGAGGCCTTTGATCGCGTGCTCATCGATGCCCCTTGCTCCAATACCGGCGTGATTCGCCGGCGGGTGGATGTGCGCTGGCGGCTGACCGAGGAGGATTTCATTCGCATGCCAGGCCCGCAGCTTGCGCTCGTGCGGCGCGGCGCCCAAATGCTAAAGCCGGGTGGCACGCTGGTGTACTCGACCTGCTCGCTGGAGCCCGAGGAAAACGACCTCCTGGTGGCTCAGATCGGGGAAAAAATCCCGGAACTTCACCATCTGGAAAGCCGCCGCGCGCTTCCCTTTGTCGATGAGGTCGATGGGGCGTTTGCGGCGAAATTCGTGAAGGAATAGCGCTTGGCGCGCAGGGGAGCCCTCTGGCACGATTCCGTTCCGCCCCTTCAAACTACCTAAACCCCTCAAAATAAACCTACACACTGCGAAACTTTGTTACGCAGGCGGGTTTTCCTCTCAGCATGAAAAAACAATTCATCATCCTCACGGTTGCTCTCGTTGGAGCAATCTCCCCCTTGGTTTTTGCAGCCGATCCACCGGCTGCTGCTCCTGCTACACCCGCAGCGCCCGCCGGTGGGGCTGGCGGTGGCGGCGGTCGCGGTGGGCAATTCCAAAGTCCCGAGGAGCGCATCAAGGCCATGAAAGAAGCCTTGACCCTCACGGACGATCAATCGGCTAAAATCCTCGCGATCCTCCAGAAGGACCAGGAGAAGATTAAGCCGCTCCGCGACGACACCTCGCTGTCGCAGGAAGATCGCCGGGCCAAAATGCGTGAAATCCGCCAGGCCTCGCAGGAGGAGATCAACAAGATCCTTACTCCTGATCAACAGACCAAGTGGAAGGAAGAACAAGCCAAGCGCCGTCCCGCTCGCGCCGGTCAGTAATCCTGTAAAATCTGTTCCTTGCTTAGAGACGGAAGGCCCCTGTGTCTTCCGTCTCTTCGCTTTTTCCGGGACTGCTCGCCAGGCTCTCCAACGCGCACGCGACGGAGGGGTCCTTTGCAAACGCCCGGCAGGTTGCTATGAGATCACAAGTTACTTGTGACGCCAGATTCTCGGCTGCTTTGAGCGGTCACTCCGCGACGAAAGGCGCAGGAAAGACAAGGGAAAGGATCGAATTGTGTTACTTGACAGCTGTTTCCGTCTGAAGAGGCGCGGCTGCGGGTTCCGTGCGGCCTTCCAGGCCCCAAGTTAACAGCATCCGGCTATCATCCCAGATGCCCGGCTTGTTGCTATGCATGATTACGGCGATGCATTCGCGGCAGCCCCACTGGGCGGCGCTCACGAGGACTTGCTGCGCTGGGTAAGTGTAACCCGTTTTCACTCCGCAGCAGCCGGGGAAAGCCCAGAGCAGCCGATTGTGATTGCGGAGCTCGCGCGGACCCGTGGAAGCGATGGACCAGCCGTGAAATTGCGTGCCCACGATTTGGCGGAAGAGCGGCTGCTGCATGGCGGCGCGTGCGATCAGCGCCAGGTCACGGGGCGAAGTATAGTGTTGCGGATCGTGCAGACCGTTTGGATTTGCGAAATGCGTGTGTGTTGCGCCGAGTTCCCGTGCTCGCCGGTTCATCTTCTCGGCAAAAGCCTCAATCGAGCCCGCATTGTCGCGGCCCAGAGCGTGGGCCACGTCATTGGCGCTTTTCAGCATCAAGCCATAAAGCCCGTCCAGCCGCGTGAAACGATCCCCCGGTTTGATCTCAAGGCTGCTCTCACCGACTTTGCTGTCTTCTAAAGTAACTTCCACTTCGTGATCGAGGCTGCCTTCTTCGATCACCAGCAACGCGGTCATGATTTTCGTCGTGCTTGCGGGAAATTGCGGTTCGTCAGCGTTTTTTTCGTACACGACCTGCCCGGTGAATTCATCCAGAGCGATGGCGCCTTTTGCGGCGAGCGGCAATTCCGCGAGATCGGGGGGAATATCCGGCACGGCGAGCTTCATGCCGGGCGGCAGGAGCTCTTCCTCCGGCGCCGGCGGCGAAGGTTTCACTGGTCCGGCCGCCGCCGCTGGGCTTTTTTTGCTCGTGGATTTGCGCTTCGCTGCTTCGACCGTGAGCGGCCAGGAGGCGGCGAGCATTACAAGCAACAGGACTGCGCTACTAAGGCGGACTGATTTTGCCATCGATCATAATCCACGGTACCGGGTCACGGTAGTCGAGGATCTCCTCGTAAATCGTGGAGAGATTACCAGTCACGGGTATGGCAATCAAGTCGGCAAGCGCTCCGGGCGCGATCACCCCCAGCCGCCGCTCCCGTCGCAAAGCCCGTGCGGGATTGATCGTGACCATCTTCAGAATCTCGTCGGACGAAACCCAGGGATTGCTTTCGCGAAACCGCCGCATTTCCTCGAAAAGGCTGAGTGAATGCGTGCTCGCCAGGCTATCTGTGCCCAGACAAATATTCACGCCAAGCCCGCGCAGACGCGGGTAGGGGAAGGGAGAGTGTCCGAAATAGGCGTGGCTGCCGGGACAATGCACAATGCTTGGCAAATCATCGGGAATGATCCCGGCGAGAAGCTGGAAATCAGCCTCTTCGAGTTCATTCATGTGCACGAGGAGCCAGTTTTTGTTGATCGCGCCGGATCGCCATAGCTGCGAAAAGACGGAGCCGTGCCCGCAGTCGTCCATGGGTCTCCCGAGCGAGCGCATGAATTCGTAGAGAGGGCCCGATCCATCGCGGAACATAGCGGCTTCCTCGGTCGATTCGGCGATATGTGAGGTGAGCTGCATCGTCATCGTCGAAGCACAGGAATTCGCCAGCTTATACAGCATTTGCGATGCGGTGTAGGGCGCGTGAGGGCTGAGCCCAAAACGACTGAGTGACACCGATTGGCCCTGGAAAAATGACAGCGCCCCGGCGACGACGTCTTCCGTCGTAAAGCGGTGGCGGATATCGATCATCTCGTAGAACCACCAGGTGCGGATGGGCGGGGCGGTCATGCGCGCCATGAGCTCAGGAAACGATTCAATATTTCCGACGGTCGTGGTGCCCCACTTTTTCAATTGACGAAACCCGCGCCCGATTGCTTTCAGGTAATCAGCGCTATCGAGCGAGCGTTTCAGCGCATTGATCCGCTCGACCCAGGCCGTGAAGCTCTTCGGAGGCGAGATGGCGTAGCGCATCATCGTGTAATCGAGATGGCAATGCGCGTTGATGAGACCCGGGAGCAGGACCACATCCCCGAGATCGTGGACTTCACCGGCGCCGAGCCACTCCAGATCTTTGGAGCGGCCAACCGCGACGATGGTGTTTCCATCCACGGCGATCGCGCAGTTCTCGAGAGGCGGGCCATCGACGGGCACCACGGCGCGGGCCTTGAGGATGAGGTGATTGGGCGGGGTGGGCACTATGGGTGAGGTCACTCGACTGCGACCTTTCCTTTCACCACTTCTCGTGCCCGGGCCACGAGGAGATTGCAGGCTTCATGGCAAAGCATGGGAAGCACCGGCTCCGCCGCGGAAGGCAGCTTCACGCGGAACTTTTCTGCCGGGAGCGAAGTGACGGCGGTCTCGGGCGCAATTTGCCAAAGGATCGTTTTGAGGCATCCGCCCTCGGATTTGCAGAAGTCGCCGATCATCTGATCCGCTTGCTCGTCAGATATTTTGCGCGTCACGGCGTACATTCCGCTTTGCCTGCTCAGCGTGTCGCGGAGACAGACTGGTGAAATCGTGCCGGATTCCCAGTCGTGGAAAATCCCCAGCATCGCCGGATAGAAGTAGTCGAGCGCGATTCGCAATTCCGCGAGATCGCGAAGGGTAAGTTTCCAGCCGTGACGCAAGTTCGGCGCAGTTTTTAGCGGACGGTAGTCACCGGCATCATCGTATAAAGCGAGGTGGCGGGCTGCAGCGGGATCGGCGGCGTTGGTCAAATCGCGATGTGTTTCATCCTTGTAATGCGATAATTCGAAGCCGTTTTTCGTCCGGCAAATGCGGATTTCTCCGATCCGGAATTCTTCCTTTTCACCGATCCAGGCTGAGAGTTTTTGAAGAAGATTTCGTTTCACGGAGGCGTGAGACTATGTTCCCGATCGAAAGCGGATACTTGATCGAGGATGATTTCCGCAAAGTGCGGTTCGGTGCCAATAGCGCTTGCGTAATACAAAGTGCGGCCGCGGAGATGATACGGATTTTTGCGAAAAACTTCCTGCTCGCTCGCCGGAGATCCGGCATCGGTCGCGATGCCCAGGAGCACGGGGATATCTTGATAACTATGCAACCCGTCGGAGATGAAGAAAGGCACCACGACAATGTTGGGCTTCGTCGTATGGGCATCCCACTCCGCGATGAGAGGCGGCTCTTCCATGTAGGCATTATGCACCTCGCCGTAGAGGCCACGTGCCCGGATGTTTTCCACTTCGCGCTTTGCGGCCACGGCGGAGTTTTCGTTTAGATCCGTGCCGTGCCCGACAATAAATAACGCGGTTTCTTGTGGCGAAACGTCTGGAGCCACTTCTCCGGCGCGGCGCAGCAAAAGATCGGTCATGCGCGAGTGATTTCCCGTGGGAGCGCAATATTTGAGCGTGCGCTTGCCCAGTTGTGTGACGGGGCCGGAGATCTGCAGCTCTCTGGGAATGACCGTGCGGGTAAAGTAACCTTCACTGATGAAATTGGGGACGATGTAAATATCGTCGCGATCAATCATATGCAGCACCTGGCGAAGGCTGGGTTCTTCCTTCCAAAAAGCGCAGTACACTTCACCGAAAACACCCTGGCTGGCGATCTGTTGCGCGTGATCCAGCGTGGGTGAAGCGGAATCAGGATTCACGGTAGATCCGTGCCCCACGATCACGAGGGCGCTGTCGGGTTTTGGAGTCATCTGATCCGAAATAAAGGCGGGCGGGGCCGGGAAGTCGAACGCTTTCCCGATCGAAAACTTAATACGCGGCACTGATGCTGCTGCTACCGCTGGCCACGCTCACTTTTTGGAACCCCTTTTCCACCTGTCATGTTCAAATCACCTCGTTTGCGCTCTTCCATCGAACCTCTTGAAAGCCGCATTGCACCTGCACTCCTAATCAATGGCGCGAATCTTCTCGGCGCCAAGGGAGGTCCCTCCAGCGGAGAGACCTCTGTCGGAGGAGATTCTGTGACGCTGGTCAAGGTGGATGCGGGCGAAGCCATCGTTTGGTACGATGGGCAACTCAAAGAGATCGTGGGCATCTCTTTCGGACCCAATACGAGCCTCGAAGTCACCGGTGACGTCTTCGGCGATATCGTCGGCAATCTGCTCCCGAATGGGCGGCTTTCCGATACCGATAACAATCCTTTGAACGGTGAAGACGGCGGAGTACTGCTGCCCAATAATCTCATCGGACTGAAGACTTCGAATTTTCAGGGACAGACAGGATCGATCGGAAACATCATCACAGGTGGTTCGCTTTCCAACTTAAATATCGTGGGGAAAATCCACGGAATGTACGCCGGCGACGGCGTCTTTAACGACGCCTCGGCCCTGCTAATGAACGATGGAACGGTAGAGAGCTCACTGGGGAACCTCGATTTCAATCCGATTGAGCCCGGGGCGCAGACGACCTTCACCTTTGCGTTCCACCCGGTATTGGCGCCGAGTGCATCGATTAGCAATATAACGATCTCGCAGGCTGTGGAATTCCAGGCCATCGCGGGCAGCGGAAATCCCAATCATCTCGATCTTTCCAAAGTAGCGGCTCAACCGGGTGGCAGTATCACGAACATCAGCATCGACACGGCAATTGAGGTGCTGGATCCACTCGCGCAGAATTTGCCTCCTAGCTATACTCTCATTGCGGGAGATGGCGGCTCGGGTGCGAAGGGCGGAGCAGGGGGGACTATCAACGACGTTGTCGAACACACTTCCGCAGGGCAGGTGATCATCAAGGCCGGCCACGGCGGGGATGGCGGAGCAGGGGCGGGTGGCGGAGGGGGATCGGTCATGAATCTCGATCTCCAAAGTAACAGCAGCCAGTATACCGTGGTCGCCGGCAACGGCGGTAAAGGAACGCCGGGAGGGGCAGGTGGTTCAACGACCAGTAACAGCTTTGCCAACAACACGCCCGCGGGTGGAATTATCATTTCAGCGGATTTTACCGGCGACGGGGTGGATGATGTTCTCATCGCGGATCAAGGCACAGGCCAGATGGTGCTGGAACAGCATAATGCGACCGGCATCACCTACACGCCGATCGTCCAGCATGATACCGAAACTCTAATTAGTCCTCCGCTCAATACTACCACGCCGGTTGCCGCGGCGGCGGTGCATTTCAATTCGGCGGGCGATCTGCCGGACATCATGGTGGCCTATAAAGGGAGCCATAACCTGGTCATTTATGAAAATCAGGGTACGGGTGTGCAGACTGACCCGACAGCTAATCCGCCGACCACAGCGGATCCCAATAACGGCGTCTTCTGGAATCCGGCCCTGGTGCCCGACCCGGGCTATCAGACGGTGAGCGTGGGTCTATCGTTCGCTCCTTCGAAGATGGCGGTTTTGGATAGCCGGGGCACGGAGGTCGCGCTGGCGGAAAATATCAATGGGCAAGGCTTTATCCACCTGGTCGATACGAATTTCGGTACCAGCGATCTCCAGGAAGTCGATGGAAGCTTTGCGCTGCCTGCGCCAGTCGCCGGAATGGTGAAAGCCGCGGATGGCACCGTCATCGTGGGGCTAACCAACGGAGATATTTATTCTTTGGCAGTGCATGGAGAAGTTGGTTTGCCATTCGAGTTGATCTCGCACGAGCGCGCGGCAGTCTCCGGTGGAATTAGTGACATCGATATCGACAGCGAGGGCACGCATTTGCTCGCCTTGAGCAGCAATGGGAAGACACTCTCTGTATTCAATGAAGGTGCAGCCGCCGGAAATACGCAAGCTGTGGTGCTTGCGGCTACGATTAATCTGAGTTCACTGGGCGCGGGAGTGCGGCCTGAAGTGGCCCATTTCATCTCACGGTCAAATGGCTTTGATAGCATTGCTCTTCTCTCCGCTCGCACCGCCGGCGCGCAGATGAATATTTACGATCTCAATGGTTCTTCGAACACGGATTCGATTACCTCAGCAACTCCGGAAACGCCTCCGCTGACGACTACCCAGTCGCTCACCAACTTCGCCGTGACTTCCACAGGCACGGAGGGGTTTGCCGCGCTCCAGACTTCGCTGGGACAATTTACCTTTGACAAAGACTTTGGATCTATCTTGCAGGACTTTGGGCTTCCTTTTGCTAGCAAGGTAGTGAATATCACCGCGGGCAACGGTGGCGATGGAGTGGATATCGGCAACAAACTAGGCAAGGGTGGTGCGGGTGGGGGAATCAATGCTATCAACGCCGACGCTCATTCGATTGTCTTTAAGGCTGGAGATGGTGGCGCGAGCCAGCGCGGTGCCGCCGGGTCGGGGGGATCATTTACCAATCCGGATAGCATTAAAACCGCAGGGGGGCTGACTGTAGCCGCGCTGATTCTTGCAGACGAGTCGGTTACCATCACAGGTGGAACCGGTGGAACACCTACCGCATCGGGTGATGCTCACACGACCGGTGGATCAGGTGGATCGGTGAATGGGTTTTCCATCACGCTCAATGCAGGAAGCAATGATCTGCTCCTCACGTTGGCAGGGGGGGATGGCGGAGATGGACACGGAGGCAATGGCGGTGCGGGCGGCAGCGTTAATGGAGTGACCGCGACGGGACGGGATGGCGGGATTTCCGTGCACGGTGGTGATGGTGGCGATTCATTGAAGGGTAGCAACGGTACATCAGGCGCCGGCGGGGTAGGCGGCTCGATTAACAATCTTACTTATACCTTGACGCTGGACGCGGAAGCGGCAGCGATCGAGCGGCCACACTCTGCTTTCCTCGAAACGGGTAATGGTGGAAGTTCGGAAGCTGGTCTAGGTGGAGCTGCCGGTGGTATCGCTAATGCCAATCTGCAAATGCAGGCTTCAGATCGGACTTCCGGAACCGGAGACACGCATTTGGATAGCACCATAACGGTTGGAGTGGGAACAGGACACGGCGGCGACGGCACCAAGGGTGGCAATGGTGGATTCATCTCGAATTTCCAGTACGCCACGGTGATTACACAAGTAATCGATAACCATCCGATTATACCGTTCGTCTCGATGTCTATTGAGGCGGGAGATGGCGGCAAGGGCCTTACCTTAAACGGTGGCAACGGCGGTGGGATTTCACTCAGCAAGCCTATTGCGGGTATCACTTACATTGATCCGGACTCAGACGATGCGGGGGACGTTCCTTTGTTCGTCTTGGCCGGAACGGGTGGTAACGGCGCGACCAAAGGAGGCGTCGGTGGGTCGGTCAATGGCTTGGTGGTGCAGAATGCACCTTTCGTGGACGGTTCGAAAATCACGCAAACGCAACTCGTGGGTGCGGTCATTCTTGCGGGCGACGGCGGAGATGGCACTGCGAGTGACGGCGGAGCTGGTGGCGCAATTACTAATTCCTTGCTGGGTGCTGAACTCGCCACTTATATCGATCCGCAGTCTAGTCAACTCGTTCGGTTTGGGGGATTTATTGACGTGATCGCCGGACATGGTGGCGTTGGCGGCTTAGCCGGTGCCGGTTCCGCTCCGAAGGCCAAGGGCGGAGCGGGTGGCTTGGTGAGCAATGACGAGTTGGGTCTCGTTTCCACAGCGGAGTCCGTGGGTATGATGGTCAACGGTGGAGCTGGCGGAGCCGGCAATTCAGCCGGTGGATTGGGTGGAGGAATCATGGCGGTGCGTGTTAACATTTCACAGAGTGATGCGTTTAACGACGTGCCTTCCGTCCTGCTGACAGCCGGTAAAGGTGGTGACGCAAATTCGTCGAGCGGCGTCGGTGGCAAGGGCGGTGACGTCTCAAATCTTACGGAAGCCAAGGACGAGAACAGCGCGATTAACCTGATCCAGGCAGGAGACGGTGGCGATACTCCGGGCGGCAAAGGCGGCCTCGGTGGAAACATCCTGAATATCAAGACAGTTGGCTTCATCGGCCGCCCAAGTAACGGCAACACTCCGCTCGGCGCCTTTGACGCGATCGACGGCGATGAATTTGCCCAAGGTCTCTTCTCCGGACGCGGCGGCACCGGAGCTTCGAACGGCGCAAATGGATCGATCATTAACGTGATTGCCCGGCAAATCGCCGCGATGAGTGCGGCGGAGAACACGGCCACGGGACTCTTTGCGCCCGCCACGAAGATCACGAATGTCACCGCCGACCTGATTGGCTACGACGCCGATCGCGAGACAGGCAATGCCGGTGACGGGGTCTTCAACGATAGCCACGGAGGCTCTGCTTCGCCGGCCCAGGTGAAACCGCAGGACGGGTTCATCCTCGGCACGACGATCAGTAAAGTAACTGGGGAGCGCGACGGTTTCGTTTTCACTGCTTAACGAGCTTTTGCCTCGAACAAAGAATTGCGAAAGGTAGGGACCGCACTCCGTGCGGTCCGACCACTCCTGCGGACACAGACGGTAGTGATCGCAGCGGATTGGGTTTACCTGCGATCCATCTACTGTTCCGGAAAGAAGGGGAGCGTTCCCGCATTCCATCTGCTTCGGCCGTCTAGACGGAGGGCGCTGATCTCGTGCGCCACAGGCCTTTTCTGAGTCGGCAAATTGCGTTGCGAGACGCGCATGCGTACGGCACTGGTAGGTGATGCAGATTCCGCCACGTATGATTCGTTGGTCGCTCGCAAGCCTCTGTCTTCTCGCGTTCCTTCTCGCGCTGAGTTCGCGTGTTAAAGCCTCTACGTTGGAAGGCAGCGTGCAGCAGCTCATTGTGAGCGTCGCGCCCACTTGGGATTCCTCTGAGGGCAAGCTTCAGCTTTTTGAACGCAGTGGCAAACAATGGAAAGCTGAAGGCGCTCCGTGGCCGGTCCTCTACGGAAAGAGCGGTCTGGTCTGGGGCCGCGGCCTGCTCGGTACGGAGGAGCAAGGTCCGCACAAAACTGAGCGCGACAAACGGGCGCCGGCCGGTGTGTTTCGGATCGGAAAGATCTATACCTACGATTCGGCGCTTCCCGAGGGTTCTGACTATCCATTTCACACAGTCACCACAGCCGATGCTTGGGTGGATGATCCGACGTCCCCGAATTACAACCGTTTCGTGACGATTCCCGATCCGGCCAATCCCCCCGCTTGGTTTGAAAAGGGGAAAATGCGGCACAATGATTTTGCCTACCGCTGGCTCGTGGAGATTCGTCACAACGCCGACCCCCCGGAGCCGGGTGCCGGCAGCGCGATTTTCTTTCACATCCGCCGTGGAGTGGATCGCCCCACCGCGGGATGCACGACCATGGCCGAACCAAATCTGGTGAAACTCGTCGCCTGGTTGCGCGCCGCGAAAAATCCAAGCTATGCGCTGTTGCCCAAGAGCGAGTATCTAGCCAAATGGCAGGCCTGGGGGCTGCCCAATCCTCAGGAAGCGGCGGCGTTGCTGGAAAAGTAACACAAAGCGGAGGGATACAGGCTCATGATTGTGTGATGGTGTTGTATTCCTGGGGCCGTGACCGGCATGCTGTCCGTAGTTTCCTCCCTATCTTTCTCCTGCTTTTATTCACCTCGCCGCGCGAGGTCCGCGGCATGGCGATACTGTTCCCGAAAGTGATCCGCCAGATCCTTGGCCAGGCGGACTTGCGAGATTTTGGCACGCTCGATTTCGCCGGGCTGCGAGGGATTGAGGGTTTTGCGAATCGTTTCCGAAGCCTCCTCATAACTAACCACATCAACTGTGGAAAATACTTCCGTCGCGCGTGGGGGGAAATGCGAGCGAATCAAGGCTTGCCACGCTTCGGCGAGTTCATCGTGCGGATCGATGCACATCACGCGGACAACGTAGGCGATGGTGTCAAAGAGCGGACCCGTCCACGCACCATGATAGACAAAGGTGTTTTCCGGCGAGTAGGGATTCACGTCCGGATCAGCACGATATTCCCGGAGTTCGGGCGCATAGGTGGCAGGGAGAATCGGAAGCCTCCGCAGGGAATAGTGTTCCGGTCCATTCGGCGCGCCAACCTTCCAGTTCCACAACTGCTGTCCCTCGGGCGACATCACCCAGGCGATGAATTCACGCGCCAACTCCGCGTGTGGTGCCCCGCGCAACAGCCCGATGGTATCCGCGCTAAAAGAAGTGCCGCCGATGGCATTGGTAAATTGCAACCGTGAGGAGCCGTCGGGCCGGCGGACGGATTCGCTTTCGAAGCGCCCGTAAAAATCGATGGACATGCCTGCGGCGGCCTCGCCGCCGGCGACATCGAGGGCGATCTTGCTCGACGAGTCCGTAAAGTAACGCGCATTTGCGCCAATTTTCATGAGCAGTCGCATCGCTCGCTCCCAACCGGCGTGAATGGCCGCTTTTTCGGCCTGCGCCTCCAGCTTTCCTCCACTCTTGCCTGCCGCGGCGTTCACTTCTTCCAGGATTTGCTGCTGGATCAGCAATTCGAAGGTCCGGTTCACTGATCCGCTTTGAGTAGGATTGGCGAGCGCGATTTCGTGAAAGTAACGGGGATCACCGAGATCCGCCCACCGGCCGGGAGGGCGTTCGATCCCGAGACGCTGCAGCGAATCGGTATTATAACAAATGCCAAATGCCGAAAGGCAGACGCCGATCCAGCGGCCTTCCGAGTCCCACATTTTTTCGCCGCTGAATTTTTCCGGCAGCACCTTTTCATTAAAGATTTCGGGGTGCGCCGAGATGTAGCCGCAATCGACCAGATGTCCCGCGGCGGCCTGCTTGGCGAAGTCAAAGGCGCCGCCGCCAAAAAAGAGATCGATGCCGCAGCCGACGCGCGATTCCAGAAATGCCCGGCGTGCCTGCTGTGCCGGAGAATCCGTGGCCGCGGAGGCGGAGAGCTGCGCTTGCGGGTTATCGAAATTTCCCGCCACCATCCCATTCCAGCCACGATGGAGCGTGTTTTCCCAATAATTTTGAAAAGATCCCACAAACTCTGAATTCAAGTAACGCACGGCATCGCTCGTACCGCCCGGTGTTCGCCAGTCGATATGGATCGATTTTCCGGTGCGCGCGAGATGCGATTTCGCGAAGGCGCTCGTGAACTCTTCGCGGATGGCTTGATCGTGCGGGGTAATGATTACTAGGTCTTCCGCCGCACCAGTTGACTTTTGCTCGGTACGCGAACGGAGAAAGATAGGTCCGAGCAAAACGGCGGCGAGGACAAGGAGTATGGGGAGTTGCTTAAGCACGAATGGACAGGCCGAAAAGGTAGCGAACTGCGTCGACTAAAGCGATGAAAGAATGAGTCTCTCGTACCTGTGATTCGCATTGGCCCTTTGGGACAGGCGGCCCTCCGAGGGTATTTGTAATTGAAAGCGGCAGTCAGGAAAAAGGCGGAGCGCCGTGTAAGGCAGATTGACCCGGCGGATGTATTTGATAACAGGCGGGCATGTCGGCGAGCGCCACAGTTTCGCATCCAGCCCGAGACACGCGATTTCCGCATGCCTCGCGAGCCCCCATGCGGATTGGAATCATCACCAGCGAACTGTTTGATCCACGGTTTTCGGGGATAGGCGGATTTGGGTGGGCCACCCGGCGTGCTTCTTTTTGCCTGAGTCGATGGGAAGAGTTCCCGGTCGAACCGGTCATTATCATGGTGCGTCCGCGCGATACGGCGCTGACGGATATTCCCGCTTCGCTTGACGGCATTCCGCTTTTGTGGAGAAGCGGCGGATTGGTGGAATGGCGGCGGCGGCTGCGAACTCAGCGTTTTGATCTGCTGCTGGCGATCGATAATCAGGCGATGTTCCGTCTCGTCTGGTGGCTGCTGCCGCGCACACCGTTACTTGTATGGGCGCGTGATCCGAAGACAGCGGAAGATCGCTGGCGCCTGCAAACGTTGTGCATTCCCGGTGATCCGGCTCCGCCCCAGGGCCTGTTCTTTCGCGATATGCGTTCTTTTCGGTACGACGTCCTTCTCTCACGCCTCTTGCAGCGCCCCGTGGAAGTGGCTGCCCCGACTCCACACGTGGTTCCTCGCATTCCCGGCGCTTACGGCCTTGCTGCTCACTCCGTGCGTTTGCTGCCCAATCCGCTAGAATTTGCCCCGGCGAAACTCGTGAAATCCGAGCGCCCACTCGTGCTGATTGCCGGGCGTCTCGATCCCGTCAAGCGTCCGTGGATCGCCTGGGAGGTGGCGCGCTCCATGCCCGACGTGGACTTTCTGTTCTTGGGGAAAAACCATTTCTCCGGGGCGGGCACATGGCATCCGCCGACAGAGCTGGCCAATGTGCGTATGGTCGATCATCTGGAAGGTCCGGAAAAGTGGCAATGTTTCGAGCATGCCTGGTTTTTGTTAAATACCTCGATCCACGAAGGCTTGCCGGTTACTTTTCAGGAGGCGCTGGCCTGGGAAGCGGTGATTATCAGTTCGCTGAATCCGGAAGGTGTGCCGGAAAGATTTGGGGCGTGTGTGGGGGATGAATTGGGAGACGGTCTTGAGCTCGTTCCGAGACTAGTGAAAGCAATCTGCGAGCTGAGTAATTCGCCTGAAGAACGAATCAGGCTGGCGAAAGCGGGACGCGCTTGGGTGGAAAGCATTCACGGCACGGAACGCTTTCGCCAGGCGTTTCGTGAGGCGGTGCAAGCATTGGGATTCCGATGAGTGAATTGAACTCAAAGGCCACGCCCGAGGTGAGCATTATCATTCCGACGCGGGACCGCCGCGATTGGCTGGAAGAAGCGATTAATAGCGTTCTTTTGCAGACCGGCGTTTCGTGGGAGCTGATTATTGTTGATCATCGTTCCACAGACGGCACTGCCGAATATCTGGCAACGCTCACTGCGCCGTGCATTCGATCGCTGCGATGTACTGACGGTGACGATCGTGCCGCGCCCGCCAATGCAGGTCTGGCGCTGGCCCGCGGGAAATGGGCCATGTTTCTGGATAGCGATGACCTTCTCTCTCCGGGCGCGCTGCTCCGATTGGTAGAGGCAATTCGAAACGATCGTGAAGCCGTAGCCGTGGTCGGCGCCCGCTATGATTGGTTTTGCGATGGACGGAATGATGGCAGGCGCGATTCGCATCCGCGATTTTCCTGCCGGCGCTGGATTTCCGAGGAGTTGCTATTTGGATGGTCGGCGGTTTCCGGACAGGTTCTTTATTGTGTCGAAATACTCCGCAAAACCGGCGGATACCGCGCCGGCGATTGGCCGTGCGATGATCGTGATCTTTGGCTGCGCGTCGCGGCGTTGGGGCCGGTCCGAATCGTGCCGGAGATCGTGATGAAGTACCGAGTGCATCCCAGCCAGTTTCGTCCTGGAGATTTGGAGGCGATCCGTGAACGCGTCTATCACCGAGCCATTCGTGAGCGGCCTCGCAAAGCGCGGCGCCCGTTGCTAGAAATTCGCGTGGCGTCGCGCCATATCGCCCTTGCAGAGATCTGCTTTCGTGGAGGCGATTGGATGTCGGGATTTCGATCCGTCATCACGGCAGTAACGGTCGCGCCCCGAATTTTTCTTTCGCCGCTGATCGGTCTGTGGGCATGTCGGCGGCTGGCCCGGAGAGTCTGGCATCGTCTTCGCGGAATTTAAATTTGTGTAACGTTCCGTTGTGGTGCACAAGTCCCGTGCCCAAGTTGTTTCACCCTGACGCGGGGCGCTAGTGCATGAAGGTGCTCCTACAATATCCCAGTTGTCCCCACGAGATCAGCGGCGTGAAAACGTATTGCGAGCGGCTCGGCGAGATTCTCGTCGAGCGCGGCCATACTGTCGAAGTGCTGAGCTCGGCTAGTTTGCGTTGGAATGAAATCGTGCGCGCGGTGTGCTGGGCAGATCTGGTGCACCTCAACTCGCATCACGGTCTTTTCGCACTGGCAGCGATGCTTTACCGAAAGCGGATCGCGCTTAAGTATCACTATCCACCGTGGGATCACTTGCTTTTTGGCGCGGCGTCGTCTGGCGGATTGGGACGCCGATTTTTGGAAGAGGTGCGGTACAACTGGAATCACCGGGCAGGGCTGCCGCTGGATCAACGGTTTCGCGAAATGAGTGAGCGAATTGGCCGGGCGATTTGTCGCGTGGCGCTGGCGCGTGTTGCCCATCTTCGCCTCGTGTGCAGCGCTGCTCTCGCGCGCAGCATTCATCTTCCTCCGGCAAATATTCTCACTGCGTTGAATCCACCTCCGGCAGAGACGCGGCAATCTGATAAAGGGCCGGACAGAAATCGGTTTGTTTTTGTCGGAAACGTCCAGGCGCGCAAAGGACCGGATGTCGCGATCCGCGCGCTGGCGGCGTTGTGTGGCCGAGGCATCGATGCGCATTTGGAGATAATTGGGGATGGAGACGCCATGGAGTGTTGCCGGAAACTGGCAGGCGAACTCGGCATCGCTGAACGTGTTACTTTCAGTGGCAGGATTGCACATGACGAAGTTTCTCCGAGGCTGCAGCGGGCGGTAGCCTTGATAGCGCCCTCGCAATACGAAGATCCCGCGCCCTATGTCGTGATGGAAGCGTGCGCCGCCCGGCGATGCGCCATCGTGGCCAATGCCGGTGGCTTGCCCGATCTCGCTGGGCCGAGCGGCATTGTCGTGACCGGAAATTCCGCTGAGGCATATGCCGATGCCATGGCGCAGCTTACCGGAGATACTGCGGAATGGAAGGAACGCGGCGACGGTGCTTTCGAGCATCTCCAGACGCTCTGTAGTGAAGAGACCTGCGCCGCGCCTTTTGAGCAGCTTTGTGGCGAGGATCAGCAGGCGCAATCTGTGCCCAGCGGCATCGAGATCATCGCCGCGGAAAATGCGGAGCCGCTGAACCCCTTGAACTGAGTAAGATGCTTCGTGCGGAGCAGCTTTAAGCTCGCGCAAGAGCACGGCTAGACGCTATCCTTTATTCAGTGGCGACTTGGAAGTTCCCGGAGTGTGAGATCCTGGCCTCTGCGAAACCCTGCGTCTCTGCGTTCAATTTTAGTGACTTCCGCGCCCATGCGGCTTGCGGTAATTTCCCGCCCTCTGTAGAGACCAGCGGAGTTCATGGTATTTAGTTCGCCGCTGTTCCTTTTCCTCTTTTTGCCGATCGTCCTCGGAGTTTACGCCGTCCTGCCGAGATCCTTTTGGAACGCCTGGCTGCTCCTTGCGAGCCTCCTCTTCTACGCGTGGGGCGAGAAATGGTTTGTGGCCGTGATGCTGGCTTCGAGCCTGGCAAATTATGCGTTTGGACTGGCGGTGGAAAAGTATCGAGATAAGCCTGCGGCGACATGGTGGGTGGGGGGCGCAGTGGTGGCAAATCTCGGGCTGCTCATCGGATATAAATACACGAGCTTTCTCGTGGAGGCTGCTAATCGCTTGCTTGGCACCTTTCATCTCGCACCATGGCCGGTGCCGAGTGTGCATCTGCCCATCGGCATTTCTTTTTTTACCTTCCACGCGCTGTCGTACGTGATCGATGTGTACCGCCGTCATGCGACGGCGCAACGCAGTCCGGTGAAAATCGCACTCTATATCGCGCTTTTTCCGCAACTCATCGCGGGTCCGATCCTTCGCTATCACGATGTGGCCGATCAAATCAGCCTCCGCCGGCTTGATCTCACTTTATTTAGCGATGGCGTGCGACGGTTCATCATTGGATTGGCGAAAAAGACGCTGCTGGCCAACATTCTTGCCGGCCCCGCCGATCAAATTTTCTCCTCGGTGCCGAATCATCTGACCCCTCCGGCGGCATGGCTGGGCATCGTCTGCTATAGCATGCAAATCTATTTTGATTTTTCCGGTTACTCCGATATGGCCATCGGGTTGGGGAAAATGTTTGGATTCGTGTTTCCGGAGAATTTTAACTATCCTTACATCGCGCAATCGATCCGGGAATTCTGGCGGCGCTGGCACATTTCTCTTTCCACATGGTTTCGTGACTATCTTTACATTCCCCTCGGCGGTAGTCGGGTTTCAGGCACTCGCAATTACTTGAATCTCGTCACGGTTTTTTTCCTCTGTGGACTGTGGCATGGCGCCAGTTGGACCTTTGTCGCGTGGGGATTGTATCACGGCATCTTTCTGGTGGCGGAGCGATTGCTCGCCGAGCGGATTAAGCTGAAGCCGTGGCGACCGCTGGCCCATGGCTATGCCTTACTCGTGGTCATGGTTGGCTGGGTTTTTTTTCGAGAGGATACTTTCGCGCACGCGATTCAATATCTCGGCAGGATGATCGGGGCTACCTCACGCGGCGCTGCTACCGTGACTCTTACGCAGTTTTCCACATCCGAAGTGCGTGCAGCCCTGGTTGCGGGGTTTGTCGCGTGCACGCCGTCGATGAAAGAGGGCCTGGTTTGGCTTCATCAGCGCGTGGCGAAGGCCAACGTCGCCATGCAAGCAATCCTCGAAACGGTGCATGTTGGCGGCCTTGCCACTTTGTTTGCCCTGTGCGCCTTTCAACTCGCCGCCGGAACGTACAATCCGTTCATCTACTTTCGCTTTTGATGCCGCCCCCTGTTCAAAATCTCGACTGGAGCAGGGGAGCACGATGGGCCGTCACGGTTCTATTTGCTCTCGGCATCTGCTTGCCGGGGCTGGCGACGATCTTTCATGTTTCGCCACAGGCATCGCTGATCGAAAAACGGGATCGAGCCGAATTTCCAGACGCTAAAAGCTGGTCGCCGCTTCTCTTCGAAGAAGCATATAACGATCGATTCGGCTTTCGCGATTCACTCGTGCTTGGTCACAACTGGATTTCCACTTTTCTTTGGGGTGTTTCGCCGACGAAAAGCGCCATCATCGGAAAGGAGGGCTGGCTCTACTACGGTGCGTCGATCGATGATTATCGCGGCACGATCAATTTTACGAAGAAGCTGAGCGATTCCTGGCGGGAGGAATTCTCAGCGAAGCGGGCATTTTTCGCTTCGCATCACATCACGTATCTGGTGGCCATCGCGCCGGGAAAAGAGAGTATCTATCCTGAATATCTGCCCGGGCATATCCAGCAAATCAGAAAGCGGAGTTGCCTGGATCAGTTTAGCGAAGCGATGCGCGGTCCGCAGCCGTTTGATTGGATTGACCTGCGCAAATGTCTCCTGGCGGGAAAGAGCGAATCCAAAGGGCTTCTGTTTCTCAAGACCGACACCCATTGGAGCGATACCGGTGCCCTGCTGGCTGCATCTGAAATCATTTCTCACGTCAAATCTCAAATCCTCGACGTGCCTGCCATCGATCCGAAGGATTATCAGAGAGTTGAAAAAAGTGGGGTGGGAGGAGATCTCGCGGAAATGATCGGCTTCCCGGACAAGCTCTGCGAAACTAGCATTTCGTTAACTCCTGCAGGCATCACTCCGATCGCCGTGGCTCCCGCGGAATGGGTGGGCCGTCTCCATATGCCGGCACATTGTTACGAAACGAGCGATCCGGCCAGGGTGCATCGCGCAGTGATGTGCGGCGATTCCTTTGGTGTCGCGATTACCCCCTTTCTGGCGCGGCAATTCCAGCGGTTTGCCTATCTTCGGAAAATGCCGGATTCGGAGGATTACGACGCCGCGCTCCCCAAAATCGTCGAGCAGGAGCGCCCGGACGTCGTGATTGAATTGTTCACCGAACGCAATCTATTGCAGATACCTACGAAAATCTTCAAAGAACCCTGAATGCCTGAACGCACCAGCGATTACGACTATCCGCTTCCCGAGGATCTCATTGCCCGCTATCCGCTGCCGCGGCGAGAGGACTCGCGCATGATGGTGCTGGATCGCGCGAACCAGACGATTGCGCATCACCGATTTTCGGAATTTCCCAATTTCACGCGAGAAGGAGACCTCGTGGTGCTCAACGATACCAAAGTCATCCCGGCGCGTGTTTACTCCGACGACAACCGCATCGAGCTTCTTTTTCTGGAAGAAGTGGCAAGTAACACTTGGAAATGCCTGGTGAAGCCAGGTCGCAAGATGCGAATCGGGGCAAACGTCACAGTGCTCGGAGTTGCAGGGCGCGTGTTGGAAATCCTTTCCCCCGATGGCGAGCGCATCGTGGCGTTTGATGGCCCGATCGATTTGGAAAAGTGCGGGCATTTGCCGCTTCCCCCCTACATGGAGCGAGAGGCAGAACGGCTTGACACCGAACGCTATCAAACGGTCTATGCGCGGGAGGCCGGCGCGGTCGCTGCGCCCACGGCTGGCTTGCATTTTACTCCGGAGATCCTGGCACGGGTGCCACATGCCTTTGTTACTTTACACGTTGGAGTGGGGACCTTTCGCCCGGTACAGGTGGAGGAACTGGAGGAGCATCGCATGCATTCGGAGCGCTACCGCTTGTCTGCCGAGGCTGCGGCGGCCGTCGATACGGCCAAAAGAGTCGTGGCGATTGGCACGACCACCACGCGGGTGCTGGAAGCGCGTGCCCTGGAAGGCGTGCCGCTTGTCCCAGGTGAAAGCGCGACGGATATATTCATCCGCCCGCCGTACGAATTCCGAATTATCGATGCCTTGCTCACAAATTTCCACCTGCCGAAATCCACGCTGCTCATGCTGGTCTCCGCATTTGCCAGCCGCGATTTCATTATCTGCGCTTACAAAGAGGCTGTTCGCGAGAAATATCGCTTCTACTCCTATGGCGATTGCATGCTGATCGTGTAAGAATTTACCCATGCCCTCCATCCAACTCGATCCTGTCGAAGCGCGTATTCTTGGTTGTCTCCTCGAAAAAGAGCGGCTCACGCCGGAGAATTATCCGCTCTCGCTTAACAGTCTTACCGCGGCGTGCAACCAATCCACCAATCGCGAGCCAGTGGTTTCATTCGACGAAAAAACGGTAGATGTGGGCCTTTATGGATTGCGTGAGAAAAAGCTGGCCAGCTTGATTCATGCAGCGGGTGCTCGGGTGCAGAAGTATCGGCACAATCTGCCCGATCTGTTCGAGCTCAGCACGGCGGAAAGTTGCGTGCTATGTGTCCTGCTCCTGCGCGGGGCGCAAACGCCGGGCGAGCTGCGGATTCGCACGGAGCGCATGCACGGATTTCCCAGTATTGAAGAGGTGGAAAAGACGCTGGAAGAACTGGCGCGCGGCGACGAGCCCCTCGTCAAAGTGCTGCCGCCGCGACCCGGGCAGAAAGAGCGGCGTTACGTGCAGTTACTTTCGGTCGAGCAGCCTGTGCCGGAAAGTTCATTTACACCGGTCAGCACTAGTTACAGCCCGTCGCTATCCTCGCCGCCGGTCGTTGCCAAGGTGGAGGCGCTGGAAAAGGAAGTAGAGTCCTTGAAAGGCGATTTGCAGCAGCTTCGCGAGGAGTTTGCGGCGTTTCGCAAGCAATTTGAGTAGCTTCGC